>Ga0210392_10000206_pt1 | contig 45772 bp, 49 predicted proteins | sample IncBWC30OmetaG_FD_161057 | JGI IMG/M metagenome (GOLD analysis project Ga0210392, IMG submission 161057) | Forest soil microbial communities from Barre Woods Harvard Forest LTER site, Petersham, Massachusetts, United States - Inc-BW-C-30-O ... | reverse complement strand
AAGGCCTCAAGCACGAGCGCGCCATCCATCCGGCGCACGCGATCAATCTCCTCCGCCGGCAGGTCGGCTTCGCCGGGCGGCAGGTCCTCCACCGAGGTCAGGCGCGCATCGCGCCGGCGTCCACGCAGGAATTCGCGATAGAGGGTCGTGAAAAGCCACGACTTGGCCTTGTCCGCTTCGCGCAGCGAGTGGCCTTTGGTGGCCCAGATGAAAAACGTCTGCTGCACGAGGTCGCCCGCGTCGGCCTGGTTTTTGGCCAGGCTGAGCGCAAAGCGGTAAAGCGGCGCATAATGCGCATCGACCAGTTGCGTGAAAACCTCGTGGCTCATTAGGATGCGAGAACCTGGATAACAAATTATTCCCGCATTTTTGACCTCGCGTCGAGCCTTTGGGTAAAACTCCAAATCCCAGACGACAAAAAGTATCAGGTGCCAAGTAACAAGAATTAGTCTTCGATTGGTCAAATTGCTAAAAAGGGGCGACCGGCAACGACCATTAAGCAGCAGATTCTAATCAGTGATAATAAGTGTACATCAGTGGTTAAAAAATATCCTAACCAAAACTTACGATTAGATTAGTGCCCATTAGTGTGCATTAGTGGTTCCAAATCCCATGCTTCGTTTATTGCTTCCACCCAATCTCGCCGCTGCGGCCGCGCGCAATGCCATTGTGGTGAAGGCAGAACTGGACATCTCCGCGCCGCCCCCGACGGAGCTGCTGCCAGCGCTGGCGTTGATCCAACGTTGGTGCGGCGGCGGCAAGCCGCCTTTTTTCCTGCAACTGAGCCGTGCGCAGTTGCAGGAATTGATTGCGCTGCTGCATGGACAGCAGGTCTTCAGCGTGGCCAACCGCGCCGGGATGTTTTTCACCTGGGACGACGGACGCCTGGTCGGCGTGAGCGACCATCTCTCCGAGCCTGCGCCCAAGCCAGACGCCTCGGCCACCGCCAAACCATCGCCGGTCAAAAGCGCGCCCGCCTCCAGCGCGACCTCGATGATCGTCGATGGCACCGAACATTTTTTGGCCATCACCCTGCCCTCGCGCGAGCATTCGTGCTACGCCGCGGCACTCGAACTCGTGAAAAGCCACGGATTCTCGCTCGAGCCGTCCAACCGCAAGTGGTGGCTGCGCGACCGGCACAAGACGCTCAATTTTCTCGCCGCGCACAGCGCGCGGCTGCGGAACGAATTCCACGCGCAGTTCACACCGAACTTTGAAAAAAACACCGCGCACCTGCAGACCGCCGCGATCGCCAGCGAAGTGACCGAGACCCCGGAAGGCTTCACGCTCACGCTCGGCCTGCAGGCCGGCCAGACCAGTGAGGCGGAGTTGCGCGCCGCGCTCGCCGGCAATTATGGCTACGTCGAAAACGGCGGACAAATCTACCTGCTCGATCCCGCCAGCATGAACCAGCTCGCCATCGCCCAGCGCGCACTGGCCGGCGATCCCACCTCCACGGCATCGCCGCGCCAGACCTGGCGCGTGAGCGCCGAGCGCGTGGCTGAGACCCAGGACATCCTTGATCAGATTTCGCCCAATTTTCAGCCGCCCGCGGCCTGGCGCGAGCGCAGCGAAGCGTTGCGCAACCTCGCCTCGCTGCCGCCCGCGCCGATTTCCGCGGCGCTGACCGAGCAGCTCCGGCCGTACCAGCGACTCGGCGCCGCGTGGTTGTGGCACCTGTATCGCCACCAGCTCGGCGGCATCCTCGCCGATGAAATGGGCCTGGGCAAAACCTTGCAGGCGCTCGCGCTGCTCAGCGCGAGCAAATCGGAAAATCCCGACCGCCCCTGCCTCGTGGTCTGTCCCGCCTCGCTGCTGGAAAACTGGCGCCGCGAGGCCGCGCGCTTCACCCCCGAGCTCCGCGTCAGCGTCCACCACGGCGGCCGCCGGTCCGACGACGCGGATTTTTCCGCGCACGATCTCGTCATCACGAGCTACGGCACGCTCGCGCGCGACCGCGCCCTCTTTGAAACGGTGGAATTTGCCTGCATCGTGGCCGACGAGGCCCAGCACGTGAAAAACCGCCGCTCGCAAAACGCCCAGGCCTTGCGTGCGCTGCGCGCCCGCGGGCGCTTCATGCTTACCGGCACGCCGCTGGAAAACTCGCTCGACGACCTGCGCGCGCTTTTCGAATTTCTTTTGCCCGGGTTTCTCGACCGACTGCCCGCCGGGCTGCGCGCCGACGAACGCGCCTGGCATGATGCCCGCCTGCGCGCCCGCACCGCGCCTTACCTCCTACGCCGCACCAAAAAATCCGTCGCGCCCGAGCTACCGGCCAAGCTCGAACAGACGATCTGGTGCGAACCGACGGCCGCGCAGGCCAAGCTCTATCGCGACATGCAGCAGCGCACCGAGCGCGAAATGATCGACCTGGCTGCCGGCGGCGCCAACGAAGCCAAGCTGCGCTTCGCCCTGCTGACCCAGCTCCTGCGGCTGCGGCAAATCTGCTGCGACCCGCGCCTCGTCGCCCCCGATTCCTCCGCCGACCACTCGGCCAAGCTCGAAGCCCTGCGCGAGCTGCTCGCCGAGGCGCTCGACGACGGCCACCGCGTGCTGATCTTTTCACAGTTCACCTCGCTGCTCGCCCTCCTGCGCGCGGAATTCGACGAGCAGGAAACCGCCTATTGCTACCTCGACGGAAGCATGACCACCCGCGCGCGCCAGGCCGAGGTGGACCGTTTCCAAAACTCGCCCGACGTGCCGGTTTTCCTACTTTCACTCAAGGCTGGCGGCACGGGCCTCAATCTCACCGCAGCCGACACCGTGGTGCACTTCGACCCCTGGTGGAATCCGGCGGTCGAAGCCCAGGCGACCGACCGCGCCCACCGCATCGGGCAGACGCGCCAGGTGACGACCTACAAACTCGTGTGCAGCGGCACCGTGGAGGAGAAAGTGCTCGCACTGCAGCAGGAAAAACGCGCCCTGCTCGCCGATGTGTTCGAAGCCAGCGACGCCGCGGCGGCCAAGCTTTCGCTCGATGATTTAAAATCGTTGATTTCAACCGCGAATGAACGCGAATAAACGCGAATGCGGGAACCAGCTACCAAGCCCATCTTTTAACCACGGATTACACGGATTGTCACAGATAACCAAACATCGGCTACAAAAGAGAGCGCAGAAGACATATCATCTTGTCGCCTTCGCCGAAGCTTCGTCGTGACATTTTTTCGCAGCGCGAAAAAATGGTGGCAAGACCCGGAATCGAACCGGGGACACAAGGATTTTCAGTCCTCTGCTCTACCAACTGAGCTATCTTGCCATTGGGTGAGGGGTGAGAGAAAAACGCGGGAGGGATGGCGTCAACGGGATTCTGCAGTGGTTTTAAACCACGAATGAACGTGAATGGACGCCAATAAAAAACTTTAACCACGGATTACTGCTCGTCGAAAATAACCACCACCGGTTGATTTCAACCATTGCACGACAAAGCTAGGAACCAGATGGCCATGCCGGAGTTCTGCTTCGTTGCCGCAAAGCCGACAACAGCCAAACGTGGGAGATTTTGGAATATAAATGTCCACAGGCGCGATTCCTTCTCACTTATTACCGGGCCGCGTCGGCTTTATTGTCAGAGGAAATTTTAAGGGACAGGCTAAAAAAAACGCCGGGATAGTTTAATCCGCCTTTTCAAGCCATGAGACGATTTGCACTGCGGTCATTACCTTGATCCCCATTTTCGCAACCTCCGCGACCCCCAGCTCGGAGATTCCGGACGTGGCGTCACTGGCCAAAATGATGCGAAAGTCGCGCTCGCTGGCCTCAATCACCGTTGCCCGGGGGCAGTTCGGAAAATTGCAGCCGCAGATCGCCACGGTATTGACGCCGAGATGCCGAAGATGGTCTTCCAAGGCAGTCTGGTAGAAAGCCCCCCACCTCGGTTTGTAGACAATCCACTCTATAGGACCGATTTTTTGGAGCTTGGCTGCCAGCAATTGAGCCGAATCAAGTCTTGTCGTGGAGGAGGGTTTGATTTCATCGACCAATTCAGCTCCCTCGCTTCCCGGCACGACGAGATGCAGTCCTCTCTCGATGGCTTGACGGCGACAGGCATCTGCGTTCGATCCGTCCGCGCAGTAAAGACGCACCACGTGGATCACCGGTCGTTGAGACCGCCGGAAGGCTTCGACGAGCAACCGGACTTGCGGCACGACTGCGGAAGTTCCGGTTATTTCGGCGACCGCGCCGGCCAGGCTGAAATCCCGCTGGAGGTCGATGGTTAGCAATGCCACGCTTCGGGCGTGCGGTGTAATGTAGTCATCCATGGCGCCGTTGGTGCAGATCGGCCTTCCGAATCGATTGCGTGATCGCCGCTATCGTGGTCCGGGCGAGCTGCCGTTTCATGGCCTTATGCATTTGGCCATAAATTCCACCCAGCACCGTCTGGATATTGCGACCGACTGAGCAGGCGGGATTGGGCTCGCGGGGATGCAGCTCAAAAAGTGCGGTGTCTGATTGAACGGCGTCGAATACACCCCAAAGGGTGATCCGCTCAGGCTCACGTGCCAGCTTCCACCCACCACCTGCCCCTTCCTTTGACTCAACGTACCCCGCTTTGCGCAAAAAGCCGAGCATGCGACGCACCACCACGGCGTTGGTGTTAACGCTGGCCGCGATATGGTCAGAACTTAACGGCTCGCCCCGCTGCAACGCCAGCAGGCTCAACACATGAATCGCGACGGTAAGCTTGGAATTGATCAATTATTGCAACCAATTGGGTTACAGTTACTGGCCTGTCAATTGCCTTTACTTTGCCGGCAGTTGGCCGCGTGCCGCGGGAATGGATTGACAGACCAACATAAATTGTAACCGATATTGTTACAGTTAAACCTCATGATCTTTGCCCGATACATATTGATAGGGACCATCTGCGCAGGAGCGCTGGTGCAAATTGGCCGGGGTTCCGGCGAGGGGATATTGTCTCGCGTTTCGGAGGAGGCCGCTCTCAGGCAGCTCATCGCCAAGTATGCGATGTCCATCGACGATGCAGATACGGTGCTCGCCTCGCAAATCTGGTCGCACTCAGGCACAGTACAGATATCGAGTTCCCCTGCTGGGGCGACCGTAATTCGAAATGGGATAGAAATCGGAAGAACGCCAATTACACGAAGTAATATCCAATGTGGAGATGGTATCCTTAAAGTTTATTTGGACAGCTACGCACCCGCCGTCGTCCCAATAAACATTCGAGAGGGGCTTTTGTCGGCCTACGCCGTAAAGCTTGTTAGCAAACGGTATTTAACCGCGATGGAAGGAGCGAGGCAGGCTCTTGCATCTCAGGAACTTCTGTTGGCTACACAATATATTAAATCCGCACTCGAAGCCGACCCGACCAATGCCGATGCTGCGGCCTTGCTGGCGAAGATTAACCTATCGGCAGAACAAATGAAACAACAGCAACTTGAAGCCAAGCGGATCGCTGATGAAGAGGAGACTAGGCTAAAGTTAGAGAGGTTTCGTCAAGAATTTTACTCTATCGCAAATAATAATCGTTTCAATTATAAGGATGAATATTTTGTTTTTGAACCGGTGGCTCAACAGTTCCATGAGACATATGCGTCCGTCTGGAGCGCTGTAATGGAGCAAGCTAAGGCTGGAATATTTAGAGAGTCTCCATATCTATTGGACACTGACAACGGATGGCTATATTCGAAATGGACTGATTATAATAGCATAAAGCAGCTACTGACTTTATTCTTAGCGTATAGTCAGTGTCGCCGGTATGTAGTTATGGTATCAGATTCAGGTAACGGCGTTTATGTGCAGGTGATGACAGAACTCTCGACAACCCGACCTATCGGAGATCCGACGCATCCAACGGGCTTTCAGTTTGTCTTGGATGTTAACAGAGACAGGTCGACCAAGATGAGTCGATCATTTCTTCGGGCGATACAGCGAAGGCTTAATCCCTAGAACTTTATTCGTTCGTCGATATGATGATTTCAATGGATGACTTACAGAAATTTAGGATGGCGAAGTCAGCGCAGACGCTGGCTCCGCTCGAAATTCTTTCAGCTCTGCCCCGTCCGTATCGCCCCATTTTATGGGCGGTCAAGTCCTGTCGCGTCTCGATTCACGACCTTAACCGAAGTTGACACTTTCTCCCCGTGCATGCACGGTGCATGCATGGCGACCAAGACCATCAGCGTTGACATGGAGACTTACAAGATCCTCCGGCACGAGCGGAAGGGTTCGCGCGATTCCTTTTCCCAGGTGATCCGGCGGCTCTACGCGGCGCAGCCTGCGCGCACGTTCGGCGAGTTCATCGAGCATCATGAACCCGAGTTGCTAGGCCGCGGTTTTGGCGGCCCCCGCCGCCGTGCCAAAACGACTGCTGCTTGATACCACGTTCGTCTCGGACCTGGATGCCGAGCTGGCCCAACGGCAGACCAGCCCGGCCCGACGTCTGGCCCGCCAATTTCTGGCCAGCCAGGTTTTCGTGAGCGTCGTCACCGTCGAGGAATTCTATGAAAAACGGGGCCAGGAAGCGGCGCGCGAGCTGGTGGCGCGTTTCGCCGTGCTCGGTTTGCATGTGGCCGATGCCTTGCGCTGCGGCTTGCTGCAAACGCGTTCCGCGCGGCGCTTGGGCGAAAACGATGCCTGGCTGGCCGCGCAGGCGCTTCGCGGCGGCTTTGCCCTCATGACCCGCGATTCCCGCTTTGATGCCGTGGCGGGATTGGAAGTCGTCCGTTACAAATAAGCGGATCGGAAGCAGGTTCGAGCAGTTCCTCCCACCGGCGTTTATCTCAAATTAAATGCTTCAATGGTTGAGCTAATTGCACTTGCATCATTACGCCAATGGCGTAGTATCGATCGATGGAATTTATCGAGGTTCCCTCCTTCACGCCACGCGTGATGCGCTATCTCGGCGACGAAAGCTATGCACGTTTACAGACACATTTAACCGACCACCCAACCGCGGGTGCCGTCATCCCGGGCAGCAAGGGCCTGCGCAAGGTGCGTTGGGCGGCAAAGGGACATGGCAAACGCGGTGGGGTTCGCGTCATCTACTACTGGCACGTGGCCCCGGAGATCATCACATTTCTCGACATTTACCCGAAGAACGAAAAAGACGATCTGACCAAGGACGAACTACGACTGCTTAACTTCTTGTTGGAAAAATAATCTATGAAATCTCAAAGCTTTAAACGGCTCTTGAAAGCCGTGCAGCAGATGAAGCCCGTCCTGCGCGGAGAAACTACGCCTGCGCGTGTGACACAACTCACCTCCAACGGAAAAGGCGGACACGTCCGCCGCAGGATCGATCCGGAGGTTTGGCAGCGACGCCAAGCGGCAATCCATGCGGCCAGCGTGGCCGGAGTACGCGAGCGCTTGGGGCTTTCCCAGCAGGAGCTCGCTGAATTGCTCGGCATTTCCCGCCGCACTTTGGAAAACTGGGAGCAAGGACGCCGGGAGCCCACGGGTGCGGCCAAAGTGTTGCTCAGGGTGGCCGAGCGTCATCCCAAAGCGGTTCTGGAAGCTGTCGCCTGAGGTAGGTGAATTCATTGAATCCGAATTGTTAGGCCGCGGTTTTGGCGGCCCCCGCCGCCGTGCCAAAACGACTGCTGCTTAAGGCCAGGCCTTGCGGTGGTCGTCGTAACGTTCGCCCAGCCGGGTAAACGCCTTGGGGTCATGGCCGACCAGCACCGCTTCCATGTTTTCCGCCACGGCGACCTGCCAGGCGTCGTTTTCACCCAGCCGCTGGTCGGCTCGGCTCTGACGCAGGGCCACCCGCTCGCCGTGCTGACGACCGATGTTTTGCCAGCGAAAGGCACGCAAGGCCACCTTCACGGCTTCGACATCATCCGCACCTTCCAAGACCTCGGCATAAGTGACCGGCGAAACCCAAAGATCGGCGCCGGGGTTGCGCGCGGCCCAGACCCGGGCTGGACCGCGCTGATTGGCGGCCACCTCATTCAGCAGGTCGATGACAAACGAGGAATCGAGCAGGTAGCGTTTCATTTGCGCGGCGTAATACGCAGTCGCTCGTCTCCGGCATGGCGCTCAGCCCACGAGAGCAAATCGGCCCCGGTGATGATTTCTTCGTCGCGAATCAATTTGCGGACAAAAGTGGCCTTTTTCATCCCGGCGCGCTTCGAACGCTTGGCGAGGAGACGTTGCTCTTCCTTGGTCAGACGGACGGTGAGGATCGAAGGCATAGTATCTCTTTTGTATGTCATTTCAGGTGCTGTCAAGAATGGCTCTTTCTCCTTGATGGAAGACCTTGATTCGACGCTCCACATGGCTTCCACAGCGGCCCGTTGAGGGCAACGGGCCCTACCAAATACACACACGTCAAACCCCGGGCGCATCGGGCCCGTCGGACTCGAGGCCGGGCGGGATCGGGCAGCTCGCGGTCGCGACCTTCAAATAGCTTTTGCCGGAGATCGGGTTCGTCTTTTCGGGGAACGCAAGGTCCAGCGTTTGGGCGACCTCGTCGGGCGTCTGCACTAAATAAATTTCCTTGGGCGCGGCTTTGATCCAGTGTGCCATGGTCAGTCTTTTTATAACCTGCTAAATCGCGGGGCGTTTCATCCGAATCCAAAATTTAAGTTCTTTTGGCGTCAGGGCAAACAAGTAGCGGCGCCGGGCTCCCAGCCAAGTTAAAATTTCCTCCAAAGCGGCGCCCAGATCCGGCCGCACGCAAGCCAGGCAGGCGATTCCACCCCGAAGCTTGCATGGGAAGCAGCCAAACAGCCGGGCGTGGGACTCGATCTTGGCCGGCCAGAGCAGGGTCCCATAGAAATCCGGGTCGGGTTCGAGTCCCGCCATCCGGAAGCAACCGTGCTGCTTCACCAGCCAGTAAGCCCATTTCTCGTCATCGAACTTTTCCCCGTGTTCGATGAGGACATCCACGAGATTGCCTTCCTCCGGCATGGCCAGCGAATTCCAGAGCGATTGCGTCACCACGCCTTGGGCCAGGAGCTCCGCCAAGAGCGGTTCGTCGGATGACGGACGGGAAAAATGCATACCACAGAATAGCACGAAATTTCTTCCATACTGATGCAAATCATTTTAAATAAAATCTCGCTTCAACTTTCACGTTATACTGTCCCATGATTTCCAGCCGACTCCTCACCGTGCTCGCGGCAAGCTTGGTTTGCGCGGGCAACGTTCACTGCCAGTCATTGGACCAAGCCTCGGTCGCACCTTCGCCCGTCGTGGTGCAGCCGCATGATCAAATCACCCAGGACCTGAAGTCGGCCGCGCCCGAATCCGCCGCCAAACTTCAGCCCTCGGCCAAAATTACGTCCGAACTGACCATCCTCGCCAAAGTCGAGCAGCCCGCCTCAACCCGGATTCTGACCCAGGCCGAGGAGCTGGCCCGGTTAAAAGCGCTGCCGGTGAGTTCAGTACCGCTCAAACAAGCCAGGCTCTACACGGCGGTCGTGGCGCTCGCCGAGCAAGCGGGCATGCGCTACATCGCTCCGACGGCAAGCGATTTTGACCAGCGGATCAGCCTCAACATCGCGGGCATGAATCCAAAGGACATGCTAGATGTGCTGGGCCAGACCTACGGCTTTACCGAGGAATACGACGCCCACGGAATCTGGCATTTTTATCGCGCCGACCAAAATGAAATGATCCCCAAGACCTATTCGCTTCGGTTCAACAACCTGAGCAAGGTCGTCATCACGTCACCGTCGATTAATTCCAGCCTGACGACATCCAACAGTAGTTCTTCCACCAATTCTCCAACCCCTGCGCGTTCCAGCAGTTCGCCCTTCAAGGTCGATGCGGACCGCATTGTTTCTGACATCAAACAAATCCTCGGGATACCGGACACCGCGATCATCGACGATGGCCGCGGCGAAAAACCAGATGCGACGTATAAATCAGCCTCGGCCCCGGCGCCGCAGGTCATCTGGAATCCCGACGACAACGAACTGCTGGTGCTCGCAACGCGGCAGCAGCACGCCATGATCGCCCACTATCTCAAAATGGTGGACCGGCCGCAGCGCCTGGTGCGCCTGGCGGTAAAGTTTGTGGAGACCGCGCGCGATCCGCGGACGGATTTCGGCATCGATTGGAGCGGAACCTCGATCGGACCCAATGGCGGCCCGATTTCATTGTCGGGCACCGGTGGCCCCGGAACCCCGCTGGCCACCGCTCCATTCAGCCTGGCGCATCCCGGTGGCATCCAGCTGCCCCAGGCGATTCTTTCGTCGCAGGCCCTCGCCCTCACGTTGCATGCGTTCGCCACCGATAGTTCCAGTGCGGTGGTGCAGAATCCTGTGTTGGTCACCAGCAACAATCGCGAAGTAACTTTCAAAGACACGACCCAGCAGCCCGTGCAGCAATCCTCCACCAATATCGGCCAGGCGACCACCACTTCGACGGCGCAGATCGTTTATCTCGAGGTCGGGCCGATCGTTTCCATCCTGCCGACGGTCCTTCCTGGTTCGCGGCCCGGGCATGAACTCATCCAACTCAACATCTCGATCGTCACTTCACGGATCACCAGCCAGAGCGTCATCGCCGGGAACACCTACCCTGTCCTCTCCTCGAAAACCTACGAATACTCCGTGGCCATCGAAAACGGATTCACCCTGGCCATTGCCGGCCTGGACGAGCGCACGCACACGGCGACGTCCAACAAAGTGCCGGTCTTCGGCAGCATTCCCATCATTGGCCATGCGTTTAATTCCAAGAGTGATGAAACCGTCACCACCACCCTCGTCGCCTTCATCACGCCGACGATCGAGAATCCGGGGCCCGATGCCTCCCTCGCCACCGCGCATCCAGTTCCGGTCTCGAACCGGCGCGTCTTCGATGGCTCGCCGAATGAAACGCTCGACGACTTGAAAAAGAGCCTCGGGAACATGAATGCGGACATCCAGTCGCTGCAAAGCGCAGCCGACGCCTCAAACCGCAAGCTCGTCATGAACCGGCTCGATCGCATCGGCGTGGAAATCGGGCTGATGGAAGTCCGTATCGACGAATGGCGCGCGACCCAGCCCACCGCCTGCGAGGCCGAACTTAAAACTTTGGACAACGACCGGAAACTGCTGGACGCCACGAAAAGCACGGTTGAGAAAATCCCGGCGGGCAATTCGTGAACAAACTCCAATACCGCCCCGATCACGATTCAGCCCGGGCCTCTTCTAAAAACGAGGCTTTTTCGGTTTGATCAGAACGCCTATCTGTGTATAGATCTGTGTATGAGCTTTAAGACAATTTCCCTCTCGGAAGATGCCTACCGCATCTTGAAAAAAGCCAAGCGTTCCCAACGTGAATCCTTCACCGAGGTGGTACGGCGTGCCACGTGGGACGAACCGGCCGAAACGATGGGCGAAGCCCTCGACCTCCTCGAAGTTGAATTCGGTGGCGGCAAAACCGCAGTCACAGCTGAAGAGCTTGAAACCTCACGCAAGCTGCATGCCCAAAGAAAATCGCGTTCCTGATGCTTCTGTTGGACACTAATTTCCTGATCGATTTGCACGACGAACTGCGCCGCAAGGATGGGGTCGATGGCCCCGCCAAGCGATTCATGCGGGCACATCGTACGTCGCCCATGGCGATCACGCCTGTTACCGCCAAGGAATACGCTGTCGGCATTCGCCATGAGCGCGAAGCCCGGCGTTTTTTGCGGCGTTTTCGGATGATTGCGTTTGGCCGGGATATCGCCCTGTTTGCCTCACGCATCGACCGCGAGCAAAGCGCAAGGGGGCTTCGCCTCGGCGAGAACGACACCTGGCAGGTTGCCGCGGCCCTTCGCTTTGACCTCACGCTCGTCACCAACGACGCCGATTTCGTCAAGGTTCCGCAGCTGAAGCAGCGCAACTATTCTTAAGCGAATGCCTGGCGTATCACCCTAGCAGCAATTTCGCGGGCACCGCTCGCTCCTCGTTGAGTTTGAGCTGCGCCGGTTCCGTTCGGGCCGAGCCGGCGCCGGCGATGGTTGATTTCGCGCGCCGGTCGGATTGCGCGGCCTCGTCGAGAAACAGCTTTTTGGCCAGCGCGATGGGATCACCCAGGCCATAGCGCAGGGCCAGCACCATCCGGGTCGGCTCGTCCATGCCTTGCACCCCTTCGTCCACCATTTCCTTCAGCTCGCTCATCGCGGCGGTCGTGTACGGCATCTCCACCGCATCGTCGGGGATCACTTCGCCCACGGTGGCGGCGGAATCTTCGCCGAGCGGAGCGTGGATGGATTCCTCGGTGGGCAGGACAACGTGCTTGTTGCAGCCGCGGCGCGAATCGGATTTTTTATCGGAAGCGGCGTGCAGCTGATCCTGCAAGCCGATGGGAATGTGGTAGAGGTAGAGGTTTTCTTTGATGTGCCGGGCGATGGCTTGCTGGATCCACAACATCGCATAGGTCGAAAAGGCGCTCGCCTCCGGGTTGAACCGGTTCACGGCGACCGACAGGCCGTGGTGAACCCCGATCATGAAGAGATCGTCCTCGGACACGCGCGCCTGGGCCGGGCCGCGCAGCTTGCGCCGGGTGCGTTCGCTGCACACTTCCCGCATCACAAGCTTGAGATTGCCCTGGATGAGCTGGCTGCGAATTTCGCCGGCCTCGTGCAACGCCAAGTCCAGGCGGGCGCGCAGCGGTTGGCCACCGCCCTCCCCGGACGCGACCTCCCGCGCAAGGCCCGCGATCGCCTCGATCACTTCGTAAGTGAAGCCACGAAGAAATCCCTTCAGCCAGTTTTCGAAATCCTCCGGGTTGCATCCACCGGACCGAAACACGCCAATTTGCCGCTCAAACTCCTCCGCGTGGGAAGGCGAAACGCCGGAATATTTTGTCCGCAAATTTTTTCCCTTCTTGGATTTCTCGGCCTTTTCCCGGTAGTACGGCTGCCGGCCCGACTTGAGCTCCGCCATCATGCGCTCGACCGGATAAAGCATCGCCGCGAGCACGCCGCTCACCTCGTCCTGCCGCTCAATAAATTTTACCGCGAACTCATAGTTCTGCTCCCGCGAAAGCGTGGCATGCTCCCGCAACATCCGAGAAAAATTTTCCGAGTCTTGAATGCTGGACGCCATTCATTTGCAAATGAGGATAAAAACCACGGTGCTGGCAGCACAAAAATGACAGGTAATCACCCCACGGTGGTAAAGGCGCACGGCACTCGCTCCCGGCCGGTGTGCCGGGTCACCGACCCTGGTTACAATTAAAACCTGTATTCAACACCCCGCTGTCACAGCTTCTCACCTGCCGCCGCGAGGACACTGTTGACCGTTTGATGAACTTGCTCGAACAAAAACGGCTTGGGTAAAAAGCCGGCCGCGCCAACCGCGGTCATTTGCTGCATATCCTGCGCGTTCCGCCGACCGCTGATAAAAATAACCGGCACGTGCGCTGTCTCGGCCTCGCGCTTCAGTTCGGCGCAGACTTCGATGCCGCTTAATCCCGGCATATTCATATCGAGCAAGATAAGGTCCAATGGCATTACTCGTGCCAGGACCAGGCCTTCCCTGCCGCTGGCCGCGACGAAGACCTGATGACCGTCGGCCTGGAGCAATTGCATCAGCAAATCGCGAATTAAATGCTGGTCGTCGATGACCAATATCTGTTTTGCGGTTGCGGCAATTTCCTTGGGTTTGGCCATAAATAAAGCCCGCCTCAACCCCGGGTACGGCGGCGCATCAACCGCAGCTCAGTGCGCAGCAGTTCTGAAACCTCGAAGCAAGCCCGGCGTGCCGGCGCCTCCGACTGCATCCGTCGCAGGTTGTCGCAGATCGTCAGCAGCGTGCACAGGACACTCACCTTATGCCGCATCAAAGCCCGCGACGGTGCAAAGGATGCGGGCTCGTCAGGAGATACAGGCGGCATTGCCAACCACTCGTATGCGGCCTATATTTTGTCAAACAACAAAATTTAATCCGCGCCGCGTTGACAATAAAAGCCGGGGCGCATTAACGAACAGGATGGATTACACCCGGCAATTCCGGCACCTGCGGGAAGCCAAGAACTTGAGTCGCGAGCAACTGGCCTCTCTGGCCGGCTGCCATCGCAACACCGTCATCAATATCGAGACAGGGCGCCCGGTGAAATTCGGCACTATCGCAGAGCTGCTGGTGAAGATGGGCTACGCCAAGGACTCGCCCGAGACCAAGGGCATGGCGCTGCTCTGGCTGGAAGCGGTCAGCGGATTGAAATTCATGCCCGCCGATACGCAAAAAACGGCCGAGCACCTGCGCTCGCTTTACCGCCGGTCCGTGCGCGCGAACCAGGACGAACTGCTGGCTTCGATCACGGACCACCATCTGTCACGCGACCAGATTGAGCTGCTGGCTTTCGCCTCGCGGCACCCGGAGGTGCTCGAAATCCTGCGTGCCGTGCGCGATTTTTCGGAAATTCAGACCCTGGCCTCCGCCGCCGGAAAGGAAACCTCCGCCCATGTACTCAAGGCGGCGGAAGAGTGACGGCGCCTGTCGGCAAATTCTGAACGCCGAACGTCCGAACACTGGACTTTGGCGCGGTAGCGCCGGTAGGGCTCGCTCTCCGAGCGAGCCGCGGCGCGTTAGCAACGCGCCCTACCTGTCGTAGCTTCAATTCCGCCGTTGCGAGAGCAGTTGAAGCAGCATGAGCAGCGTGCTGATGAACGCCGCCACGTAGGTTAGCGCCGCAGCATCGAGCGTCTCGTTTACGCCCGGCATCTCGTCGCGATCCAAAATACCCAGGCTCACCAGCTGGGCCTTGGCCCTGCGGCTGGCGTCGAACTCGACCGGCAGCGTCACCAGGTTGAAGAGGGTCAGCACCGCATAGCAGATGATGGCCACATCGAGCATCGTGCCAGTGAGGCCGCGCACCAGGAAATAGCTCGCGAGAATAATGAAAGGTACGATGCGGGAGACGATCTGCGTCGCCGGCACGAGCGCCATGCGGAACTCAAGCATCTTGTATCCGACCTTGTGCTGGATGGCATGGCCCGACTCGTGGGCGGCCACGCCCAGCGCGGCGAGGCTCGTGCCGCGATAGTTTTCCGACGAGAGCACCAGGCGCTTGTGCAACGGGTCGTAGTGGTCGGTGAGATGTCCGCCCGTTTCCACGATTTCGACGTCGTCGATGCCGGCCTGGTTCATCACCGCCTGCGCCGCCTCGCGTCCGGTGATGCCGCCGCGCGAGGGAATCCGGGCATTTTTGCTGTAGGCGCTCGAGACGCGGATCTGCGCGTAGAGCGCAAACACGAACACGAGAATGAACAGGAGCATAAACATCCCGGGCGGGAGAAAGGCAAAGGCGAGTGAAGCAGTCATAGTTGAAGAAGTGAGAGGGCGCTAACGTGGCACAGTTCCACCCGATTTTGCAAATCAGGAAGAGAAATGCCCTGTGACAAAAGACTAACTACCAATTACCAACTACTAAATACCAATTACTCACGCCAGTGCCGTCACATCCACCCAGCGGCGTTCGGCCCATGACTTGAGGCCGAGTTCGGCCAGTTGAACGCCCTTGGCGCCTTCGAGCAGGTTCCACGGGAACGGGTCGCCTTTCACCACATGCCGCAGGAACAGCTCCCACTGGATTTTGAACGCATTGTCGTAAGGATCCTGGCCCGGCACGCGCGTCCAGCCGTCCGCATACTTGATCGGGCTGTCGAGGTCGGGATTCCACACGCAGCGCGGCGTGGCGGCAAGATGCTGCGCCGTGCAGTCGCGCAGACCGGCCACGGCGCTGCCGTGCGTGCCGTCTACCTGTAGCGTCAGTAGATCGTCGCGGCGCACGCGCACGCACCATGAAGAGTTGAAATGGCAGATCGTGCCATTGTGCAGCGTGAACGTCGCGTAAGCCGAGTCGTCCGCCGTACACGGGTAAGGCTTGCCCGCCTCGTCCCAGCGTTGCGGAACGTGCGTCGCGCCGAGGCAGGAAAGCGACTTCACCTCGCCGAAAAGATTCTGGATCACATACTGCCAGTGACAAAGCATGTCCGTGATGATGCCGCCATCGTCCTCCTTGCGGTAATTCCACGACGGGCGCTGGAGCTTGTCGTGCTCGCCGGTGAACACCCAGTAGCCGAATTCGCCGCGCACGGACAAAATTTTTCCAAAGAATCCCGTGTCGATGAGATGTTTTAATTTCAACAAGCCCGGCAGCCAGAGTTTGTCCTGCACGACACCGTGCTTCACGCCGGCGGCGGACGCCTCGCGATAAAGCGCCAAAGCCTCGGCCGAGGTCGTGGCGGTGGGCTTCTCACAATAAATGTGTTTCTTCGCCGCGATCGCCTTGCGCACGCCGACGGGGCGCTGACCGGTGAGCGCCGCGTCGAAGTAAATCTGGTTCGCCGGATCGGCGAGCGCGGCGTCGAGGTTCGTCGTGAATCGTTTCACGCCCGAGCTGGCGGCGAGCGCGGCGAGCTTGGCTTCATTGCGGCCGACAAGGATTGGGTCGGGCAAAATGACTTCGCTGTCGGACAGCTTGACCCCGCCCTGGTCGATGATCGCCTTGATCGAGCGCAGCAAATGCTGGTTCGTGCCCATGCGTCCGGTGACGCCGTTCATGATGATGCCGAGTTTGTGCGTGGTCATGGTGAAAAGTAACAGGTGTCAGGTATCAAGTGACAAGAAACGATCCCAAGACCAATCAGCGGCAAAAACGAGCATAAGTGTTTTCTCCGCCTCTTGTTACTTGATACCTGATACTTGTTACCTTTTTGCCTCACTCCGCCGTCCACTTGAAGATGGTCGTCGAATACGGCGGGAGCGTGAGGTTGAGCGACTGCGCGAAGCCGTCGGCCGGCACGTCATCGGTCGTCTTGCCACCGCCGTTGCCGAGGCCGCTGCCGCCGTAGAACTGGCTGTTGGTGTTGACGACTTCCTTCCAGAAACCGCGGCGCGGCACGCCGACGCGGTAGTCGCTGCGGACCACGGGGGTGAAGTGGCCGACCGTGGCGAAAAGCACCTGCTCAAACGGATCGCTACGCAGGTAGCTGAGCACGCTCGCGTCGCCGTCGGTGCAGTTGATCCAGCGGAAGCCGTGCGAATTGAAATCGTTCAGGCTGAGCACGGGCTCGCGGCGGTAAAGCGCGTTGAGGTCGCGCATGAGGAGGCGGATGCCTTCGTGGTCGAGGTACTGGCAGAGATGCCAGTCGAGGCTGGTGTTGTAATTCCATTCATGCGACTGGCCGAACTCGCTGCCCATGAAAACGAGCTTCTTGCCCGGGTAGGACCACATGTAGCCGTAGAGCGCCCGGAGGTTGGCGGCCTTTTCCGGGATGTGCCACGCGCCCATCTTGTAAAGCATCGAGGCTTTGCCGTGCGTAACCTCATCATGCGAAAAAACGCTGATGAAATTCTCCGCATACTGGTAGAGCATGCCGAAGGTGAGGTCGTTGTGGTGCCACTTGCGGTGGACGGGCTCCTTCGAGAAATAGCGCAGCGTGTCGTTCATCCAGCCCATGTTCCACTTGTAGTCGAAGCCAAGGCCGCCGTCCTTCGTGGGCTTGGTCACGCCGCCGAACGACGTGCTCTCTTCCGCGATCATGAACACGCCCGGATGATAGTGGTGCGCAAGGTCGTTGGCCTGCCGCAGGAAATCAATCGCGTCGAGATTCTCGCGCCCGCCGTATTTATTGGGGATCCACTCACCCTCCTTGCGCGAGTAGTCGAGGTAGAGCATCGAGGCCACGGCATCCACGCGCAGGCCGTCGATATGGTAGCGGTCAAACCACGACAGTGCGCTCGCGATGAGGAAGCCGCGCACTTCATTGCGGCCGTAGTTGAAAATGAGCGTGCCCCAGTCCATGTGCGCGCCCTGCCGCGGATCGGCGTGGTCGTAGAGGTGCGTGCCGTCGAACTCCGCCAGGGCGAAGGTGTCGCGCGGAAAATGCGCCGGCACCCAGTCGAGGATGATGCCGATGCCGCGCTGGTGCAGGTGATCGACAAAGAACGCGAAATCCTCCGGCGAGCCGTAGCGGTAGGTCGGCGCAAAAAATCCGGTCACCTGGTAGCCCCACGAGCCGTCGAACGGATGCTCCGAGACCGGCATGAGTTCGATGTGGGTGAAACCCATCTCGACCACGTAATCCGCGAGAAGCGGCGCCATCTCGCGATAAGTCAGCGGCCGGTTCGCGTCCTCGACCACCCGGCGCCACGAACCAAAATGCACCTCGTAAACTGACATCGGCCGGTCGAGCTGGCCGGCCTGGGCGCGGCGCTGCTCAAGCCACGCGGCGTCGTGCCATTCAAATTTCGCCGTGTCGCAAACGATGGAGGCGTTGTTCGGCGGCGCCTCGAAATACGTGCCATAAGGATCGGTCTTGATGCGCAGGTGGCCCTGCTGGTCGAAAATCTCGAATTTGTAGATCTCGCCCTCGCCCAGCCCCGGCAAAAACAACTCCCACACGCCCGACGCGCCGATCCGCCGCATCGGATGAAAGCGGCCATCCCAGTGGTTGAAATTGCCGACGACGGACACGCGCGCGGCATTGGGCGCCCACACCGCAAAGGCCACGCCCTTCACTTCGTCGATCACGCGCAGGTGCGCGCCGAGCTTGTCGTGGGCGCGGTGCTCGTTGCCCTGGTTGAAAAGATAAATGTCCTGCTCGCTCAGCGTCGGCAGAAACGAATACGGATCAAAAAACTGCCTCATCTCGCCGTTGCGGAGCGTGGCGCGCAGCTGGTAGCGGAAGCAGGTTTTTTTCCGCGGGATGAACACCTCGAAAAAACCGTCGTCGTCCAGCCGCTTCATCGGCCAGGTCTCGCCGGTGGCCGCATCGACCACATAACCGCCATCCGCCTCGCGCAGAAAAGCGCGCACCACCACGCCCTGGCTGCGGCTATGCGTAAGCGGATGCATGCCGAGCAGGTCATGCGGGGTGGCATGTTTGGCTTCGATAAACGAAGTGAGCTCGGGCTTGGAAATTATCACGGAGTTCTAATGAATTGGGCTAAAGACACCATTCCGTCGAGCAGACAGTTGGAAAAACCTTATGCCTTCCGGGCTTATTTGGCGTTTCGATTTTGCTGATTTTTTGGTGTTTGGCGCTTTGGTGTTTGGAATTTCTCCCCTGCGTTAGCCTGTATTTTTCAGCCCGCCCGAAATGCCATTGATTGTCAGCTCGATCACGCCCTGCAGCGCGGCCTTTTCGTCCGCCTCGAGGTTTTTTGCCGTGCGCAGGCGGCGCATCATTTCCACCTGGATGTAATTCAACGGGTCGATGTAGGGATTGCGCAGCTGCACCGAGCGCAGCAGCACCGGCTCGTTGCCGAGCATCTGCTTCTGCCCCGTCACGGCGAGGATGGCTGCCTCCGTGCGCGCGAACTCCTTCTCGAGCAGGTTGAAAATCCGCCGGCGGATTTTTTCATCATCGACGAGCGAGCTGTAAAGCTCGGCAATCTTCATGTCGGCCTTGCGCATGGTGAGCTGCGCGTTGTCGATCGTCGTCTGGAAAAACGGCCAGCCCGCGTGCATCGCGCGCAGGAGCTTTTTGCCCTTGGCGCCACGCTTCAGCACTGCCTCGAGCGCCGAGCCCAGCCCGAACCACCCGGGGAAAACAAACCGGCTCTGCATCCACGAAAACACCCAGGGAATGGCCCGCAGGTCATCCACGCTCTGCGTGGCGCGGCGGTAGCTCGGCCGCGAGCCGAGCTTAAGCTGGCTAATTTCCTCGATCGGCGTGGCTTGTTTCCAAAAAACCAAAAAGTCCGGGTCGTCGTGCACGAGCGCGCGATAAGCCGCGTAGCCCGCGGCGGACATCGATTCCATCGCCTCGAGCCATTCGGCGGGCACGTTGTTCTCCGCCTGCGCAGCGTGGGTGCCGAGCAGCACACCGTAGGCCATCTGCTCGAGGATGCGGTGCGCGAGGTCGGGGTCGTGGTAGCGGGTCGAGAGCACCTCGCCCTGCTCGGTCACGCGGATGCCGCCATCGCGCAGGCCGATGGGTTGCGCGAGGATGGCCTTGGCCGCCGGCCCGCCGCCGCGCGCGATGCTGCCGCCCCGGCCGTGGAACAGCGTCACGCGCACGCCGCACTCGCCGCACACGCGCGTGATGGTCTCCTGCGCCTGATAGAGCGCCCAGTTGGCCGTGAGATAACCGCAGTCCTTGTTGCTGTCGGAGTAACCGAGCATCACGTGCTGGTGGCGGCGGTCGCGCTCGAGCAGTGGCGCATAACCGGACTGCGCGAACAGCGCCGCGAGGATTTGCGGCGCGCGCTCGAGGTCGGCCAGGGTTTCAAAAAGCGGCGCGATCGGCAGCGTCGAGCCCGCCAGCTGCTGCAACAGCGCGACCTCGAGCACGTCGGACACGCCGTCGGTCATGCTGATGACATAGATGCCCAGCGCCTGCGGCCCGAATTTTGCCACGGCACGCGCCGCCAGCCGCAACGGGTCGATCACATCGCGCGTGGCCGCGCTCAACTTTTCCCAAATGTCATCGGGCAGCCGCTCCACGCGCGCCAGGGCCAGGCCGAGCACGGAGATTTTATCCGTCTCGCCCAGTTTCGCATAATCTCCCGTCCCGTCGATGGCGGCGAAAATCTCCGCGATGGCCGATTCGTGCCGGGCGGAATGCTGGCGCAAATCGAGCCGCGCCGTGTGCAGGCCGAAAATCTCGAGCTGGCTCTGTGCATCGCTCAGCTCGCCGCCGGTGAGCAAGGCCCCGCGGCCCGCGAGCAGGCTGTCGCGGATGACATCGAGCGTTTCCTCCACGGTCTCGCGCGGCAGGCAAATCTCTTCGGCGGTGTCGAGCACGGTCGCGTCACGCATTTCTTGCACAGCCAGCGCGAGCCGGTCGCGCAGGCCGCCCAGCAGCTGGCGGTAAGGTTCGTTGGGATACCGGCTGGTCAGTGCCTCGACGTGCGGGCTGAGATGGCGGTTTTCCTTCAGCAATTTTTTCATCCGCGCCGAGATGGCATCGCGCCGGGTCGAGACGGAAAGCAGGCGGGAAAGTTCACGCGCCTCGAGGCTGAGCTTGTCCAGCGCCAGGCGGCGGTGTAGAACGAGCGTCTCGGCTGTGACCCGCGCGGTGACATTCGGGTTGCCATCGCGATCGCCGCCGATCCATGAGCCAAAGGTCAGCCAGCGCGTCGGCGGGCGCACTCCCGGATAGTGCTCTTCCAGGGCCCGCACAAAATCATCCTGCAGGCGCGGCAGCGTGTGCCAGAGCGTGTTGTCGAAATACCACAGGCCGGTGCGCACTTCATCGGTGACTTCCGGGCGCGCCAGCCGGCTGCGATCAGTGAGCCACAGCGAGGTGATTTCACGCTCGATGCAGGCGGGATCGAAATCGCCCAGCTCGTTGCGCACCGGATCCTGGCGCTGGCGCAGGAGCTGCCCGAGGCGCCCGAGCTTGGTCAACAGGGTGCGGCGCTTCGATTCGGTCGGATGTGCCGTGAACACGAGCTCGATGCCCACCCGGTCCACGAGGGCCTGCATCGCCTCCGCGGAAACGCCGCGGCTTTTCAGCTCGAGCACGGCGGCTTCGATGGACTCGCGAATCGGCCGCGAAGCCGCGGGATGGCCGGGGACCAGCCGGGCGGCGCGGCGCGCGCGCAGCAGATGAATGCGGAAGTTTTCCTCGGCCAGGTTGACCAGCTCGAAGTAGAGTGTGAAAGCCATCGCCTGGTTGAAGGCCTGCGCTGGATCGAGCGCGGCCACCGTAGCAGCGAGATCATCGGCGGCCGGTGCATCCCCCGCCCGGCTGGCTTTGGCGCGCAGGCGCAGGCGCTCGACCGTGTTGAAAGTTTCCTGCCCTTCGAGGCGGGTGATGACACGGCCAAGCCCGCTGCCCAGCATGCGGATTTCCGCGCTGAGTTGGGTCATCTCGCGGAGCGCGCTGGAAGATCGGCGGGAAGGTCGGGGCATCGGCAATAAATGCGTAAGGTTCGAAACCATGCCCACAATACGCCCGGCATAAAAGAGAAAAGTGCATCCAGGCACAGACAAGCTTGCTTGCGCGCCCCTCACTCACTTAGCTCCCGGGCCGCATGCGTCGTTGTTTGTCCGTTTTGCTTCTCTTTTCCACTACCCTGCGCGCCGCACCCATCGTGCCGGAGCTTTCGGGCCAATCGTCCACCTACGACCTCACCACGCAGGAGAACGTCATCACGGGCCACGCCCAGCTGGTTTACGGCGACGCCATGCTGACGGCCGACGAGATCCGCATCAATCGCAGCACATTGATTGCTACCGCCGCCGGCCAGGCGGTGCTCACGCGCGGCTCGCAGCGGCTGCTGGCTGATCACCTGACCTTCCGTCTCTCCGATGGATTTTTCCAACTCGAGCACGTGCGACTGGGTGAATATCCCGTTTATATTTCCGCCGACTCGGTCGCGGGGACAAAAACCAAGATGACGTTCAAGAACGCCGTCTTCACGCTGCACGAGCCGGATCCCTACACGCCGACGGCGCACGCCGACACCCTGGTCTACGAACCCGGCAAATTCCTGGTCGCCGACGGCGCCACCATCGGCATCGGCCCCGTGCGGCCGCTCATCCTGCCGCATTTGTCCCAGCGCACCGATAAAGAATCTTTTCTTTCCTACTTCACCGCTGACGCCGGTTACCGCAGCAGCCTCGGCCCTTACGGCAGCCTGGGCATGGAGTTGCCCGTCCTGCCCGATGTAAACCTCGGTGGCCAGCTCGACTATTACACCGAGCGCGGCCTGCTGTTCGGCCCGTCGGGCGACTACGCTTACACCGGCAACGACCAGGAGTTGAACGGGTTCTTTCGCGGGGGATATATCAACGACCGCGGCAGCAAAACGCGAAGGGGCATCGACATCCTCGGCCGGCCGGTGCCGCACAATCGCGACTACTTCGAATGGCAGCACCAGCAAAACATCGGCGACAAAGTCACGCTGATGGGCGACATCAACTATTGGAAGGATTCGGAAATCATCCGCGAATTCTACCCGGCCGAATTTAATGCGGTGCAGACGCCCGATAATTTTCTCGAGGCCGACTATGCCGGCCAGAACTACATCCTCTCGGCTTTCACGCGGCTTCGCCCCAACAATTTTGAGCTGGTCCAGGAGCGGTTGCCGGAAATCCGCTTCGACCTGCTGCCGATCACGGTTGGCGCAGGGTTTGACGAACGTTTTTCAGCCAGCGCCGCCGTCCTGCGCGACAAACCGCTTTCCACCGGCCCGATCCTGAACAGCAACCGCTTTGACACGTTTTACGAACTGGAGCGGCCCATCGCGCCGACGAATTGGTTCACCTTCACGCCCGTCACCGGCGGCCGCCTCACCTACTACAACAACGCCACCGGCAAAAAAGATAATTATCTGCGCACGCTCGGCGAAATCGGTTTCGACGCCGACCTGCGCTCCAGCGGCACCTGGGATTATAAAAATGATCGCTGGCACATCGACGGCCTCCGCCATTTGTTCACGCCAAAAATTTCCTATCGCTACATTCCCGAAGCCGAACACGGCCAACGCTACATCCCGCCCATCGACAGCCTCACGTTTTCGCCCTACCTGCAGCCGCTCGAACTCGGTGACATGCGCAATATCGACCAGCTGCACCGCACCAATACCGCGCGCTTCGAGCTCGATAATGTCCTCCAGACCCGGGATCCGCACTACGGATCGCGCAACTTGTTCAGCCTCAATATAGCAGAAGACTTCCTCTTCAGCCGCGACCCCACGGACAAGTCCCTTTCGCAAACCCAGGCCGAGATCGCCATTACCCCCGTTAACTGGCTGCAATTCAACGCCCTGGAGATCGCCGTGCCCCAACTACGCGAGCAGCGCGAGCTCGACACCGGGTTTACAATTAAGGACGGCGAACAACGCTCATTTTCCTTCTCCAACAGCTTTCTGCATGGCCAGATCGAACAATATAACTTCCAATATCAGGAACGTATCAACGAAGTTTATACCGTCACCGAAACCTTCACCTACGATGCGCGCCTCCGCCGCGCCAACCAGCAGGTCGTCGATCTCCAACAAAACATCCGCAACACCTGGATCATTCACTACCAAGTGGCTCTACTCAACGGCGACAAGCGCCAGGGCCACTTCAGCCTCAACCTCGAAGTCCAATTGCTTAAGTTTTAATTCCCTCCTCGAGAACGGCGCGCCACCCCGCCCGCCCGCCATGTCCCTTCCTTCCAGCTTGATTCGCAACCAGCAGAAGAATTTTCTGCGCCTGCTGACCCGCCTGCGTCCCCACATCCGCGCCGACCGCTCCCTGCCGGCGCGCATCCAGTCCCTGCTCGCGCAGAACCGCTCCTATGGCGCGCGCGACCGCCGCCTCTACCGCGAACTGCTTTACACCGCCATCCGCTACTGGCCGTGGATCGAACCGAAACTCGACAAGAAGCCGGAAGTGGCCCTGCGATCCGTCGCCTGGCTCGCGGCGGAGACGCCGGCCACGCACGAGTTTCGCGCCGCAATCATCGACGGCATGCCGCCGCTGCCGGCAACCATCGCCGCGCGGGCCGAGTGCCTGCGCGCCGAGGGTGCGCCGCTGCCCCTCTGGTTTCGCCTGCACGGGCCCACCCTTTTTTCCCCGCCGCAGCTTGAAGCCGTGCTGAGCCGCGCGCCGATCTGGCTGCGCCTGCAAACGCCCGACCCGCAGCCGGTCTTTGACGAATTCGCCGAACACGGATGGAAATGGCGCCGCACCGCCGTGCTGCCCGGCGCCATCGAAGTGCTCGCCGACACCGATCTCACGAAATCGCGCAGCTACCAGGACGGCCTCATCGAAATCCAGGATCTCGGCTCCCAGTTGATTTTGGAATCCATCGGCATCGATCCCGGCAGCCGCTGGCTCGACGCCTGCGCCGGCGCGGGCGGAAAAACCCTCCAGCTCGCCGCGCTCACCGGCCCGCGCGGCCACGTGGACGCGCACGACATCCGCGCCGACGCCCTGCGCGAGCTGCGCGCGCGCTCCACGCGCGCCGGCCTCAAGAACATCGCCGTCCTCAATGCCGTTGATGGAAAAACCTATGATGGCGTGCTGGTCGATGCGCCCTGCAGCGGTTCCGGCACCTGGCGCCGCGCGCCGCACCTCAAATGGTCCACCCAGCCAGAGCACGTCGAAAAAGCCGCGCAGGCCCAGCTCGACCTGCTCAACACCCTGGCTTCACGCGTGCGCCCTGGCGGCCGGCTCGTTTACGCCACCTGTTCGCTCAGCCGCCGGGAAAACGAGGACGTCATCAGCACCTTCCTCGCCGCGCACCACGAGTTCGCGCCCGCGCTCTTCACCCGCACCTTCAGCGCGCAACCCAACGGCGCCTGCCTCACCTTCCTGCCCGCGCTCCACGACACCGACGGTTTCTTCGTCGCATCGCTGCGGCGGATTGGATAATTTTTCCGTTGCCGCGAGGCGCTTCGCCTCAACCATTGCGACGTGATTCCTGATTCCGATTATCGCATCAAGCTCCAGGCTTTTGAAGGCCCGCTCGACTTGCTGCTTTTCCTCATTCGCAAGAGCGAGCTCGACATCTACGACATCCCCATCGAGTCGGTCACGCGCCAGTATCTCGACGCCTTGCGCTCCATGCAGGAGCTCGACCTCGACCTGGCCGGGGAATTTTTCGTCATGGCCGCGACGCTGATGGAAATCAAAAGCCGCCTGCTCCTCCCGCGCGGCCAGGCCGCGATCGATCCCAACGCCGAGGAGGACGAGATGGATCCGCGCTGGGAACTCGTGCACCAGCTCCTGGAATACAAGAAATTCAAGGAAGCCGCCGCCCGCCTGGGCGAGATCGCCCTGGAAAAACAAAACCTCCTTGAGCGCTACGTCTCCTCCCTCTCAGGCGACCCGCTCGATCGCCCGTTGAAGCACGCCGACCGCATCGAGCTGTGGAACGTCTTCAACATCGTCCTCCGCCGCCTCGCCGAGAAACTCGTCGTCGGCGAAATCCACGACGAGCAGGTCACCGTCGCCGACCAGATGGAAATGCTCCTCGCGCGCCTGCAGACACAGCCCACCTTCGTGTTTTCGCAACTCTTCGACAAAAAGACCTCCCTGCGCGCGCTCATCGCCACCTTCCTTGCCGTGCTCGAGCTGACCCGCCTCAAAAAACTCCGCCTCCAGCAGGACGAAACCTTCTCGGACATCATTTGCACCGCCGTGGAAGAAAACCCACTTGCCACACCGGCCGAGCTGAGCACCGTTTCCTCGTGAAGAAGAAGCCCGCCACCAAGCACCCGCGCCGCCAGGCCGCCCTCCTCGGCCTTGGACTCGACAACGACGACGGCCACAAACGCATCACCACCGGGAAAAACTTTGCCATTGTCGGCGGCTCGGCCGAGACCCACGAGAAAATGACCGAGACCGTCGTGAAAACTTTCGAGGAGCTGAAGCGCCGCCGGAAGCCGCTCGTCTCCGTCGAGGCGAAAGAACTCGCCGAGATTTTAAACAAGTCCACGCCGCGCTGAGCGTGCGGCTTGACGAATGTGCAATAGTTACAACGTTACATCATCACCATGTCCGAAAAAATCGCCAACCTCTCTGACAGCACTTTCAAGAATGCCATCGCAGCCACGACTGCGCCGGTTCTCGTCGATTTTTGGGCGCCCTGGTGCGGACCGTGCAAAGCGATCGCCCCGATCCTCGAGGAACTCGCCACCGAGCTCAATGGCCAGGTGACCATTGCCAAGGTCAACGTGGATGAAAACAGCGCCGTCGCCGCCGAATACGGCGTGCGCGCGATCCCCACCATGCTCCTCTTCAAAGGCGGCCAGCTCGTGGACCAGATCGTCGGCCTCATGCCGAAAGCCACGCTGAAGGAAAAGCTGCTGGCGAAGATTTGACCACCGCGCGACGCGCGGTGGGTAATTGGTAATTGGTGAACAGCGGTTACGGCTGACTTGGTAGGGCCCGTTGCCCCCCAACGGGCCGATATGACCGGGCGGCTGAGGGCGGCCGCCCCTACCCCAGCACCAAACACGCCGACAGCAGCAGCGCGTAGAGCGCGACATAGCGGCCGGCCACGCCGAGGAGCGTAATAAGTTCAGCCGGCGTTTGCGCGCGCGACAGGCGTTGCATTTGCCACATCGCCAGCGCCGCGGCGATCAAGCCGGCCGGCACCGTCAGCATCGGCCGGAGGGCCAGCCGCTCCGCGAGTTCGAGCATCATCGCCAGCGCCACGCCGTGCGCCAGGGCGAACTGCGCCCGCGAAAAACTTTTCCCGAAGCGCACGACCAGCGTGCGCTTGCCGGCCTTCACGTCGGTCTCCGCATCGCGATAATTATTCACAAGCAGGATATTTGTCGCCAGCGCGCCGATGGCCGCGCCCGCCATCCATGCCTCGATGCTCACGTGGCCGGTCTGCACGAAGAACGTCACGGTCACGGCCACGAGCCCGAAAAAAACAAAGACGAACACGTCGCCCAGCCCATGGTAACCGAGCGGAAACGGGCCGCCGGTGTAGGCCAGGCCGCTGACGATACTCACCACGCCAACCACGAGCAGCGGCCAGCCGCCGTAGCGCAGCAGCGTGAGGCCGACCGCGAACGCGAGCGCGAACACGAGCCACATCGCCATGCGCATCACCGCCGGTGCGACGAGGCCGGATGCCACCGCCCGCCGCGGGCCGACGCGCTCAGCCGTGTCCGCGCCTTTGATGAAATCATAGTAGTCGTTGGCGAAATTTGCGCCGATCTGCACCAGCAGCGCAAAACCGAGGCACGCCAGCGCCGCCGGCGCCTTGAACGCGTGCTCACGCCATGCCAGCGCCGAGCCGACGAGCACGGGCGCAAGGGCCGCCGGCAGCGTGCGCGGACGCGCGGCGGAAAGCCAGGTTGTGAATGACGAATTCAGAATTCCGAATGGAGAATGAAGAGCCCCAAGTCGCAAGCGGCAAGTAGCAGATATAGCAGGTAAATCATTGGTAGGGCCCGTTGCCCTCAACGGGCCGATCTGACGGGCGGCTGGGACAGCCGCCCCTACCCAAATACAAATTACTAACTACTCCTGGCGGACGCGATTGCGCGCCGCCAGGTCACAGAATCATCCCGGCCGCCACGGTCGCGTTGGTGAATTCGTCGATCAAGATCAGGCTGCCGGTGTTGCGGTTGCGTTTGTAGGAATCGAAAAAGAGCGGCTTGGCCGTGCGAATGTGAATGCGTCCGATGTCGTTCATGCCAATTTCGAGGTCACCCTCAGCGCGGTGGAGCGTGTTGATGTTGACCTTGTAGCGGACGTCCTTGACCACGCACTTCACTTCGCGCGTGGTCTGGCGCAGGATGTACTTGCCGCCGGGCTGGAGCTTTTGCTCGGAGAACCAGCACACCATCGCCTCAAATTCCCGCTCGGCCTGCGGCTGGTTGTTCGGCTTCACGATCATGTCGCCGCGGCTGATGTCGATTTCGTCGGCCAGCGTCATCACGACCGACATGGGCGAAAAAACCTCGGTCACCGGCTCGCCGTGCACATGGAGGCTCTTGACGTGAGTGGTGAGCCCGCCCGGCAGCGCGACCACCGGGTCGCCGACTTTGAAGACGCCGCCAGCCACACGGCCGGCAAATCCGCGAAAATCGTGGAACGCGTCGCTGTTTGGCCGGATGACGGTTTGCACCGGCAGGCGCGCATCGATGTGATTCGCGTCGCTGCCGATGTAAATCGACTCGAGCGTGTAAAGCAGAGATCCGCCCTGATACCACGGCATGTGCGTGGATTTATCGACGACGTTGTCGCCGTGCAGCGCGCTAATGGGAATGAACTTGATGTCGGGAACCTCGAGGCGCGACGCAAACTCGGAATATTTCTGCACGATGTCGTCGAACACGCTCTGCGACCAGTCGACGAGATCCATTTTGTTCACGCACAGCACGATATGCGGGATGCGCAGGAGCGAGGCGATGAACGAGTGGCGGCAGGTTTGCTCGACGACGCCCTTGCGCGCGTCCACCAGCACGATGGCAAGGTTGGCCGTCGAGGCGCCCGTGACCATGTTGCGTGTGTACTGGATGTGGCCGGGCGTGTCGGCGATGATGAACTTGCGACGCGGCGTGGCAAAATAGCGGTAGGCCACGTCGATGGTGATGCCCTGCTCGCGCTCGGCGCGGAGGCCGTCGGTCAGCAGCGAGAGATTGAGGTTTTCCTCACCGCGCTGCTCGGTCGCGCGCTCGAGCGCGGCCAACTGGTCGTCGAAGATGGCCTTCGAGTCGTAGAGCAGGCGCCCGATGAGCGTGCTCTTGCCGTCGTCAACGCTGCCCGCCGTGGTGAAGCGGAGCAGGTCCATGTTGAGATAATTGGTCGTGTCAGTGGTGGCGGCGGCAGTCATTCGAAATTAGAAATTTGTAGTTGGTAATTGGTGGTTGGGCATTTTGCATGCGCCATTCGTCATTCGGAATTCGGAATTCGGAATTCGGAATTCTCAGAAATATCCCGCCTTCTTGCGGTCTTCCATCGCGGTTTCGGAGCGTTTGTCGTCGGCCCGGGCGCCGCGTTCGGTCACGCGGGCGGAAGCCACTTCCTGGATGATTTCGCTGAGCGTGGCGGCGTCCGACTCGACCGCGCCGGTGCAGGTGGCATCGCCGACCGTGCGGAAACGCACCTGTTTCTTTTCGTAGCGTTCGCCGTCGAGCAGCGTGATGAACGGCGATTTCCCCAGCAGCACGCCGCCGCGGTTCACGATTTCGCGCTCATGGGTGAAATAAATCGACGGAATGGAAAGTTTTTCCTTCGCGATGTACTGCCACACATCCATCTCCGTCCAGTTCGAGAGTGGAAATACACGGAAGTGCTCCCCGTGGTGCTTGCGGCCGTTGAAAAGGTTCCACAGCTCGGGCCGCTGGTTTTTGGGATCCCACTGGCCGAACTCGTCGCGGTGCGAAAAGAAGCGCTCCTTGGCGCGGGCTTTTTCCTCGTCGCGGCGCGCGCCGCCGAGGCACGCGTCGAATTTCAACTCCTCGATGGCGTCGAGCAGCGTGACGGTTTGGAGGGTGTTGCGCGAAGGATTCGGGCCCTTCTCCTCGACCGCGCGGCCCTGCTTGATCGAGTCCGCCACATAGCGGACGATCAGCCGTCCGCCGGTTTCGCGCACGAGTTCGTCGCGAAAGGCGATCGTCTCGTCGAAATTGTGACCTGTGTCGATGTGCACGAGCGGAAAGGGAAATTTCGCCGGCCAGAACGCCTTTTGGGCGAGGCGCACCATCACAATGGAATCCTTGCCGCCAGAAAACAGCAGCGCCGGCCGCTCAAATTGCGCCGCGACTTCGCGCATGATGAATACGGCCTCGTGTTCAAGCTGGGCCAGATGGGTGAGATTGTAGGAACTCATGAAAAATGGATTCGCGACGCGACCAGCGCGTGCAGTTTTTCGAGCGACTGCCCGGGCGTCATGGCCTCGGTGTCGAGCACGAGCGAGGCCTCGCCCGGCGCGGGTGGCTCGAAGGCGGAGTCGCGGCCCGTGAATTGCTTTACCTGCCCGGCGCCGGCCTTGGCGTAAATGCCCTTCGGGTCGCGCCGCGCGCACTCCTCGAACGATGCGGACACATAAACTTCCAAAAAATCCTCCGCCCCGACGAGGCCGCGCGCCAATTCGCGCAACGCGCGCTGCGGGGTGATGAATGCCGCGATCACCACCACGCCGGCCTCCACAAAAAGCTTCGCCACCTCGGCCACGCGGCGGATGTTTTCGGCACGATCGGCGTCGCTAAAGCCCAGGTCGCGGTTGAGGCCGCTGCGCACATTGTCGCCATCCAGCAGGTGCGTCGTGAATTTATCGGCGTGCAGCTTTCGCTCTAAAGCATTGGCCAGCGTGCTTTTGCCAGATCCGCTCAAGCCGTAAAGCCAGATCACCCGCGCCCGCTGGCGCAGCCGCGCCTCCTTCTCGGCCCGCGAAAGCAGGCGGTCGAAGGTGGGATGGAGATTTTCCGACGCAGGCATGTTAGTTGAGTGAGTTTATGAACATTTAGAACAAAAGGATCACAGGCAAGCCGAAATTGATTTTTCACCTGATTTCGAAGCCGACGAACTGCGCGTTGCGCCGCCGCTCACTCCGCTCGATTTTGCGGATGTAGCCGTGCATGCGTTCCTCGACCGCGGCGATAAATGCCGCCACTTCGCCGGCCTCGCCCTCGGCTTCAAGGTGCACGCGACCATCGGGCAGGTTGACGACGAAGCCTGACACCTCGAACTCCCGCGCCACCTGCAGCACCGCATAACGGAAGCCGACACCTTGCACGTGTCCGGAAAAAAATACTGTCTCGTGATGAACTTCCGCCATGAGAAAATGGCTAGAATAACGCGGGCGGATAAACCGGTTCAATCCGCAATATTTTCGCAATGGAGCTGCGCATATTTCGATTTTTCGTTGCGTTCACCCACTTCTGATTTATTTTGTTAACAAGCATGAAGGATTTCGATTCTGACAGCTCCGCGGAAAGCGATTGGGACGAGCGTGGCGAACTGGCTTGGAATGAGTTCGACTGGGAGAACTATCTCCGTGAACAGGATGATGTCGTTCGCCGCTATCTCGCCCACTACGAAGGGTTGAAACACAACCCCGAGCGCATCGATGAGATTGCGCACCTCATGGGCTGGGACCAGGAAACCTGGAACACGGATGACAGCGGCGAGACGCCGGACGTTGCGGCCGCGCCCGCCGATCTCGGCGAATACGACCTCGAACCTTACACCCTGCACAAGAATCCCGTCTTCATCGCCACCAAAGCCATCTACCTCAGCCTCACGCTGGCGTGGCAGCGGGTGGCTTCCGATCCGGCCAAGGTTGAGCAACCTCTCGCGCTCGCCTTCCAAACTCCGCTGCATCGGGGCGAACAACATGCCTGCCTCGCGATCCAGGCGCTCGACCTCGGCGACTACGCCATGGCCATCAGCCTTTTCAAGCGCGCGCTGCGCGACCTTAACACCTCGCTCTCGCTCCTCGACGAACGCGCCGCCGCCCGCCATCGTGCCATGGCCGCATTCCGCGAAGACGCCCTGCCCCGCCTTTTCGACCTGCGCGAAATCTGGCTCCGCGTTATGAGCGAGTGCCGCAGCGAACTCGAACGGCCGATCGACGAAGACGACGAAGGGTGAGTTCGAGACATCTTTCGACTCATCAGATCAGTCGAAGGCAATGCATCTCGTGGTAGGAGCCTGCTTGCAGGCGATTCTCCGTATTCGATTGCGCCAGATCGCCTGCAAGCAGGCTCCTACATTCTGAGGCAAGCTTGTCTGACAGGATATTACGTTGCCAAGTTGAGGCCAAGATCCGCACGCAGTTGCTGGCGGGCACGGCGAAGCCGGGTTTCGATCCCCCTCTCGGAGCACCCGAGCACAGCACCGATTTCCCGGTGGGAAAGTCGTTCGTAGTGGCTGAGGAGAAGCGTCGCCTTGAGATCATGAGGAAGCGCGGCGACCGCCTTTTCCAAGGCCTCGAGCATTTCCGTGTGTTGCAGTTGCGCGCGGGGATCAGGCTCGGCCGAACGCAGCGGCGCCGACCCGGCCAAGTCGCCATTCTCGCTGGAATCCATCCCCGTGGTCGGATGCCGGTGATTCCATCGGTTGCGGTTGCGACACAGATTGGCCAGGGCGGTAAAAAGCCAGGCCGGGAGATTGGACTCTGCCTTAAAGCGTTCGCGATTTTGGTAGAGCCGCACGAAGGCTTCCTCGACCAAGTCGCGGGCATCGGCTGAATTGCCCAGATACCGGAAGGCGAAGCCGATGAGCGGCCGTTCCCATCGCTCAATGATCCGATTAAGCGCGCTGTCATCGCCCCGCCGCAACGCGGCGAGGTCGGCGCGGTCTGTGGCAGGGTATGCGGGCACGGGCAGAGACTGAACTGGCGAATCAATCTGCAAGGGGTTGCGGAGGGGTGGAAATAGCCGCCTGAACGTAGGCCAAGTAGTGCCGCCGCTGCTCAGGCGTCATAATCGTCGCAGTAGCGGAGACCAGCCGCTGCATGGAATGGAAAGATTGTAGATCGAGATCCTGACGGACCTTGATCAGTCCGGCGAAGACGAGGAAATCGATCTGTCCCTCGGTGCGCCGCTCCTCCTCCAGTGCGGCGGTTTCTTGCCGCACCCGGAAGCGCTCCTTTTCCAGGGCAACCAATTCTGAATTCAAGGTCTCGTGCAATTCCCTGATCCGCGCATATTGAACGGGGGAAAGCTTCAGCTCATCTCGCATCCAACCGAGCTCCCGGTCCATGGAATCGGATTCGCCCGGGGCGCCCAGCGCAGGATCGATGACCCGCAAATATTGGCGGGCGAGTTCCGTATTCACCTGGCGCTGCCGCTGCGCCTCGTGCCATTCGAAAAAAGCCAGCACGGCCAGCGTGCAGGCGGCGGCGAAAAGCAACGAAAACGCGGGACGCCGCAACCAAGCCCACAACTGAACGAGCAAGCCGGGACGGATCGCAACGATCCGCCGCCATACGTCTCGCTGTAACCCGGAAGTATCGGGATGCACAGGGTTCCAGCGGTCAAGCAACTCGTCGAGGGGGTCTTTGGAGGGCATGAAAGGAAGACGAAAAAGGTGAAGCCGCCGTAAACATGGGGATCAGGATGAGTTGTTGAGATTGAAAGCAATCGGAACGGTCATGTGGGAGTTGACGACATGGCCGCCTTTCCGTCCGGGTTTGAATATCCACTGTGAGACACCATCGATGGCCGCCTGATCCAATTCGGTGGAACCGGAGCTGGTGACAACATGCGCCTCCTGGACATGGCCTTTGGAATCGCAAATGAAGCCGACCGTAGTCGTGCCTTGAATGCCGTTGCCCGACATTTCAGTGGGATTTATGATTGGCGCCCTGAAGCGCACCACCGGTTGCTCGTCGAGGTCGGCCAGATCGAAAACCTTCACGTTTTCGAGATTGGTGCTCTGAACGTTAAGGTTAGCGCTGTCGGGATTCACAGGATTGATCGTGGAGACTTGAACGGCCTGAGTGCGCTCAACATTAATCTTAGCGTTGCCAAGAGTCTCAGGCTTGATCGTGAAGGTTTGAACGGCATGGACAAGCACCGGTTTCCCCTGGGAGGTGGGAGGCTCGAATTGCCATTGGCTGACGGCATCCACGGCCGCATTGGCAAACGCGACATCGGACGTCTCCCGGGCCACGGGAATTCGCACCCGTCCCTCTTCATCGATGTAAAACTCAACCCTGACCTCGCCCGCGTCGGGCTGCAACGCGGCCGCGGGAGCCACGACGTGGAGGGGAACGGGAATCCGATCCAAGTCGCGAAGCGAACAGGCGTGGTACTCGATGATTTCGTCGGGATGCTCCGTCATTTTAAAGTGCGACGGAGCTTCCGCGTTATCATACGTAACTATCATGCCATCCGTGCGGTAAATGATGTTGAGCTCGCGAACCCACCCCACGGGTTCCGTTCCGATCCAAGCCGGCGAAAAGTTCCATTGTCTTACGACTTTTGTCGCTTCATCGGCGAACGGCCGCTGCGTGTACTCGGTGACAAGCATATCCTCAAGTTTGCCGGTCTTATCAACCTTGATGATAAATTTTACTTTTCCCGTAGTGATCCCGGCACGCACCATTTCGGGCGGAAACATGGGTGCCACGGTCTGGACTATCTGGGGCAGAGGCGGTGGGGGCGCAGGCGGTGTCGCGGCAGACTGCCCGTACAGGGACGTGAGGCCGCAGAAAATAAGGAACGCTGCAAACGGAAGAGGTGTTTTCATGAGAGGATTGGGGGCTTTCCCAATATAACACCGCCGGAGGCCTTTTCCCGTCAAAAAAACACAGAAATTTTCAGGAGCGCCGGTTTCCCTGCTACATTGGGGCATGAACACCAACTTCAAACCCTTGGAAAATGAGCCCATCGTAATCGAAAAAGCAGAAGACGCCCTGCGGCAGGGAAAACTGGAGGAATGCCGGCGCCTGGCTGCGCCCATCTTTCATCATTATTGCGTGCACAACCATCCATTGTCTCCCGCCATGGAAAGATTGTTCGGCGTGTATGTCGCCATCTCCCAGGGATACGTCGAGGCCCGGGAGATCCTTTGCGACGCGCGGTCTTAACTTGAACGTCGCTTCGCCCCATTACCGGTCACGCAACCTCCTGCTCCCATGATATGAAAACGGACTTTCTCACCACGGCCGCTTACATGGTGTTCGCGGATTTGGTGGTGCCCACCACCACCCTGGCCCTGGTGTACGGATGCAAGGCCCTCATGTCAGCCGGCTGCCGCGCCCACGGTCGCGCCGGTCGCATCGCCAACGACGTGACCGAAAAAATGTCCCATGAACTGAAGCACAAGCTCGGGCTCGATGAACCATCGGTCGAAGCGCGGCGCCGCGAAAATACCGCGATGGTGGGCGATTGGATCAACCGGGGTAAAAACGACGCAAGCATCGCAAGCGGCATCCGTTCACTGCAACAATTGGACGAACCGCTCGATGCCCGGCCCGTGCTCAAGCAACATTTCAATGCACAGTCCATCGCGGGCGAATGCACGCACGATCAAATGCCGGTTTTTAAAAACGCGCTCGATTTTCCCGCCACGGTCATCGCCCTGCTGCAAAGCCCGGATGTCCTGACGGCGGATCGCGAGAAAATGCTGGCCGCGCTGGCACTGCACCTGCCCGCCCCCGGCAGTGTCATCGCCACCGAGCTGGCCTCGCTCATTGACTCGTTGCGGGCGATGAATGTCTCCGTTGCTCCGGGCATGCGGTTGCTCGCGAACCACGACCCGGACAAGATCGCTGAATTCAAGCAACGGCCCGGCCTGCACGCGCTTTTGTGCTCCGACGATCCTATGCACGTGGTCTACAAGCTGGAAAGAGGACTGCGGCCCGGATCCGGCCACTTCAATGAGTGGCCGAGTGGCGAAGATCGCGTGATGGAAGAACTGCCATCGTTGCCGGAAAATCCTAAAATTGCCATGGAGGAATTAACGGCCGCTTCTCGCGCATCGAACCACTCGTTGGAAATGGAGAGGTGAGATCTGCAGACAGGACACGTCCTAGTTCTTCAGGTGATTCTTATCGCTCGAATGTGCTTTCTGGATGGCATCCAGTAATTGCTGCGCTGGTTCCAGATCAGGCCTGAGGCGCAATGCTGTCTTTAAATGGGCCATGGCTTCAGGCCATCGGCCGGAGGCCTGCAAGAAGGCGATGCTCAGGTTAAAATGCGCTTCCGCGTAATCAGGGTTGATCCGCAACACCGCTTCATACTGGGCAATGGCATCAGCTGTGCGGCCTGGAATACCCAGGAATATACCGCCAAGATTATTGTGGGCCTGCAGGTCATTGGGATTTGCCCGCAATACCTCTTCGTACTGCGCAATCGCTTCCGGCAGGCGGCCCGGAATCTTTGCCAGCGTGTCCGCCATGTTAATGCGGGCTTCACTATAATCGGGCTTGATCTGCAATGCCGCTGCATACTCGGAGACCGCGGCGGATCTCAGCTCGGGTATTTGCGCCATGGCGTTGCCCAAGCTGTAGCGCGCACTCGCGTTGTCCGGATTTTTTTCCACTGTGTCGCTCCAGATAGCCAGTCTGCTTTGGTAGTCCTGGTTTCGCTGAATACTAAGCCAGCCCAGCCCCAAGGCCGCCGCAGCAAATACCGCCAAGCTGCGCCGGCCAATCCATGCATATAAGCCAAGCACCTCCAATGCAATCACTGCGGCCAGAGACAGGTACATCCGATGTTCGGCCATCGGTTGTGCCGCCAAGGGAATGATGCTGGAAGTTGGACCGAGAATCACCAACGCCCATGCCCCCGCAAAACCCATCGCCGGCCAGCGCCACAACGCCATCGCCGTGCCCGCCAACAACCCGGCCAGAACCAGCGCATAAGGCAAAGCCTCCGTTGCCTGCCGAATGACATTGGTGTCGTGAATAAAAGCGAGGGGATGCGGCCAGAGTGCCAGTTTGAAATACAGCACAACCGACCGGCAGGAGGTCAACGCATAGCTCCAACCCGTCACCCCCTGGTCGAAGCTGACACCTCGCTGGCTTATGCCGGTCATCAGGCAGGCCAGCAGCAACCATGTGCCCGCCAATCCGAGATAATATCGCCAGCGCAACCGCCAGGCTTTTCGAAACGAACCGGCGACAAAAGTGCGGTCATAAAGCCATACCATCACTGGCGCAGTCGCGATAACCTCCTTGCTCATCGCGCCCAGCAGGCAGGCGATCACGGAGCCGGCAAACCAAAGTCCAGAGCTGAGAGTCGAGAGCTGAGAGTTGAGAGCCGGTGTGTCTCTGGACTCTGGACTCTCGCCTCTCGACTTTTTGTTTTCCGCTCCCCGTATGAAACAATAGAGCGTTAGCAGGTAAAACAGCCCCATGAGCGACTCGGCGCGCTGTGAGATATAGGCCACAGCTTCGGTTTGCAGCGGATGCACCGCCCAGATCACCGCCACCACCATTGCCAGCGGCACCGCCTCTGCGCCGAAACGTCCTCTCATTATGGGCCGCAATAACGTTCGCCGCACAATACCAAACAACGCCAGGCCGGCCAGAATGTGAATGAGCAGGTTAACCGCGTGATAACCCCACACATTCATGCCACCCAACGCATAGTTGAGGGCATAAGTTAAGTTGAGCATGGGGCGTCCGCCCACGCCCTTGTCGAGTGGTGGCGACAGCGCACTGCCGAGGTGATGGATCGAGGGATTGGTTTCAATCGACCACACGTCGTCATAAATAAACGGCCCGGAGAAACTGTTTAAATAGACCGCCAGTGCAGCGAACACCACCATGCAGCCGGCCAGCAGGATGTCGCGGCGAACGAAAAACGTCCCGGATTCATGGAGTGGAAAAGCGGAGCCAGTCGCAGTGGCTTGATCTTTTTTCGGCATCGTGAAACTCCAATTCACCGGTGCCGTTACGATAAAATTTATTCGCCGGCAGCAGTGATTTTTTCAATTTGATTCACGGCACGCTCTGATCTTTTCAAGAGTGCGGATTGCCTTTTATATCAAACTCCTGTGAGGCAAGCACCTCGCCGTCGGCCAGGCATTCGACCCTGAAATGACCTACGCCGAGATCGGCTGCCGGCTGCAGCAAATGCCGCGAGTTTGGAGCCCCCTTCAAAGGGGCTCGATCGTTTTCATGATGGGCCACCAACTTTCCCTTTTCATCATAACAATTCCATTCCATGTCTGCCCAGTATTCTCGATTGATATCATCCCAAGTAATATCGACTTGGAAACAAATGATATCTTGGAGGCTGAATGTCTTCTGTTCGACAAGATTTCCCATCGCCCAGTTTCCCTTGGTGGTAAGAACGCTCCCCGCGGAGCGGAACGGAGACGCGCATCCCGAAAAACCAACCAGTGTTAATAATGAGACGGCCAATACAAGTAAGATCTGCTTGGTTTTCATTTGTGATTGTTCAAAAGAGTTTAAGAAATGCAGGCAAGAGAATATAACTGAGGGGCTTGCAGAATAGAACGGCGTTTATAAGTGAAGCGGTCACACTTAAAACAGCCGACCATTTCAAAACCGAACACACAGATTGATTTCATAACTCCGCCAGCACGACCACGTCCTCCGGGTCAACGCTCGCGGTCAGCTCGCCGGACGCCGATGCGCCGGAAAATCGCGGATTCATCTCGACGATTTTGAGCCGCACGCCGCCGGCTTCGCCGTTGTATCGCCCAGCACGCCCTCGAAGCGACCAAGGGCGGTCTCGACCGTGGCACGTGCGCCGGCGGGCTTCTTTCGGAACGCGCAGGCAACCCTCCGCCCCGGGCAAAGTCAAAAAAAATTAACGTGTTTGTTTACGGTGATCCCTTGCACCCCGGCAGGCTCCATGCTTACTCCTTTTTAATCGCCCATGCCAAAAGCCGGTTCCTTTCCCGCCCACGCCGATCTCGGGGCCGTCCTGGTCTCCGAGGTCGCCATCAAGCGACGCCTGAAAAAACTCGGCCAAGAGATCATGGCCACCTACGGCAAGGAGGAGATCACGGCCATCTCCATCATCAATGGCGCGATCATTTTCACCGCCGGCCTCCTGCGCGAAATCAGCAATCCCGTCCGCCTCGACTGTATCCGCATCACCAGCTACCGCAACGAGACCAAGTCCATCGGCAAGCCGCAGATCCTGCACAGCCTGACACTCGACATCAGCGACCGCCACGTGCTGCTCGTCGACGACATCCTCGACACCGGCAAGACCCTCGCGATGGTTGTCCAAGTCATCAAAAAGCTCGGACCCGCCAGCGTGCGCACCTGCGTGTTGCTTGAAAAAAGCGGCCGGCGTGAAGTCGAGTTCGAGCCCGATTTCGTGGGCTTCAAGATTCCCGATAAGTTTGTCGTCGGCTACGGGCTCGATTTTGCCGAGCGCTACCGAAACCTGCCCTGCATCGGCGTGCTCAAGGCCCACCTGCAAAATCCGCCCGAATGGGCGTGATGAGCCTGAGGATTGTTTTGTTAAAGAAGGAAGCCAGGAAACCCGGAAGAATCCGTCAGATTCGTCCAGGCAAATCAGGCCCTATGCGTTTTGTTTGCAAGGTCGTCGCCGCAAAATTCATGAGCAGGCCCACTGATTTCCCGGTCGCACGCAAATACGAACGCACGGTCGCGAAGTAAATGTCTTGTAACGCAAGCACGGCTTTCAACTCGACCACCACATTATCCTCAACCAGGAGATCCAATCGATGTTCGCCGACCTTCTGTCCTCGATATTGAATTTCGACTGCTAATTGATGCACAAACTTAAGCCCTGCCGCTGCCAATTCTATGCATAGCGACTCTTCATAAATGCTTTCCAGGAAACCCGGCCCAAGCTCCCGATGCACTCGTATTGCCACTCCGATGATTTTTCCGGTCAATTCTTCCTGTTCCATGTATTTTTCCTGGTTTCCTGGCTTCCTTCTAAAAAAATCTGGTGATTATTTGCTAGAATAGCAGGGTTTTGGCTGCGTACTTTCGTTTTTATATTCTCTGCTTCCGGTTTTGCCTTCTGCGCGCGAGGCACTTTTGCTGGCACTCATGCTGACCAAGGCTGAGATCACCAAACTCCGCGCGCTCGATGAAAAGCAATACCGGGAAGCCGCCGGTCTCTTTGTCGTGGAAGGAGCAAAAATTATCAGCGAACTCATCGCCTCAAAGTATCCGTTGCTGGAGATCTACGCAACCGACGCATGGAAGAACCCTGTCAGTGACAGCCGCGTGCGCACGGTGAGCGCGGAGGAGATGACGCGCATCAGCCATTTCCCCAAACCTTCCTCGGTGCTGGCAGTGGGCCGGATCGAGCGGGTCACCCTGACGGCCGGAGAACTGGGCCATGGTCTCACGCTGGCACTCGACCGCGTCCAGGACGCCGGCAATGTCGGCACCTTGCTGCGCATTGCAGACTGGTTCGCGATCGACCGGGTGGTGATGTCTCCCGACTGCGCGGATCTTTTCAGCCTGAAAGTCATGACGGCCAGCATGGGATCGTTCGCCCGGGTTCGCGTCATTTCTGCCCCGCTCGACCAGGCCCTGGCCGGACTCTCCGTCCCCGTGCTCGGCTGCGACTTGGAAGGTTCGGATGTTCACCTGCTGCCACCGATAAAAGACGCGGTCATCGTCATCGGCAGCGAAGGCCGGGGATTGTCGGCGAGCGTGCAGGCCTGCGTTTCCCAGCGCATCACGATTCCGCGGTACGGCGGCGCGGAATCCCTGAATGCGGCGGTCGCCGCCGCCATTGTCTGCGACAACCTGCGCCGCCTCGCGCGGTAAAAGCCGTCCGCGCGCAAATCAGGCGCGCAAGATTCCGGACGTCTTCAATTCCCTGCTAGAATTGAAGACGCTCGATGAATCCATTTTTTGAACTCCTGACCCCGCAGCAAAAATCGCTGCTGGCGGCGGCCGCGCCGGCCCAGTTGATGAAAGCCCCGGCCAAGCACTGGCCGCCGGAGGATTTCCTCCACACCCTGTGCGATGCGCTGGGCATTCCCACCATGCCAATTTCGGCCGAGAACATCGACCTCGTTTCCTACGAACGGCACCGGCAGCTCTGCGCCAAATTCCAATTCCTGCCTCTCTTCGAGAGCGGCGTCGTGATCCAAATCGCTTCCGTGCAACCGTGGAATGAGGCATGGCTGATGGAGCTTCGAGGATTACTTGAAAAGGAAATCCATCCGCTGGGAGTCACGGAAGCCAATCTCGAGCAAACCCTCGCCACGACGGAGGGTCGGCTGGATCTGTCCAAACGAAACAAACCTGCCGAATCATTGCCGCCACCGCAACCACCGTGGATCGCCTGGCCGATTGATTTGAAGGACACGCAGCATGGTTTTCTCCGCCTGGTCAGCACGATCATCGACGAGGCCCATAAGCGCGGCGTGGCCGACATTCATATCGAGCCAATGGAAGACCGCGTGCGCATTCGATTCCGGCTCGATAATTCCCTCCTCATCATGCCCCCGATAGAACGGCCGCATGCCTACAAGGTGGTGGAAGCTTTCAAAATCCGGGCCAACATTCCATCCGAGGAAACAACGATCGAGCAACGCGGCCGCATCCGCGAGCGCACCAGCGTCGGTCCCTTGGATTTGCGCGTGCAGGTCACGCCGTCGCTCCACGGCCAGACAGTGGTTTGCCGCCTGCTCGACCCGCGATCGCTCCATGCACTGGCCGGCAAACTGCCTTTCAAAGACGCCCAGCTGCGCGAGGTTCAGGCCCACATCGACTCCTACTACGGCATGATCCTCGTCACCGGCCCCACCGGCTCCGGCAAGAGCACGACCATTCTCCGGATCATCACGAGCCTGGATCGCAGCGCCTTGAAAATCGTCACGATTGAGGAGCCGGTCGAGTATTCGCTCGATGGCATCGTCCAGACCGATGTTTCCAACGGCCGCATGACGTTCGCCAGCGCGCTCAAGGCCGAACTGCGCAACGATCCCGATGTGATCGTCGTGGGCGAGATCCGGGACCAGGAAACGGCCAAGATCGCGATTCAGGCCGCGCAGACCGGCCACCTGCTCATGAGCACCCTGCACACGAACAACACGACGGAGACCATCAGCCGACTTTTGACCTTGGGCTGCGATCCAGACGAGGTCCGGTCATCGCTGCGCTGCGTGATTGCCCAACGATTGGTCCCGCGCCTGTGCCTGCACTGCCGACAATTGATCCCAGTGACGGAAAAAGTGGCCGGCCTGTATGAAGCTTACGGCATGAGCCCGGTACCGCCCCACATTTATACCAAAAAAGGCTGCGCCCAGTGCCAGGGCGAAGGAACGCGCGGCCGGCTGCCGGTTTTTGAAGTGCTGTCGCTGACGGACGAATTGAAACTTGTTGTGCTGGCCAGCTTCGACGCCGATGCATTCCGCACCAAGTGGCGGCGCGCAGGCGGCATCACCCTTGGCATGTATGCGCTGAACTTGGTCGCAGCCGGCGAAGTCGATCCGGGCGAACTCGATTCGCTCACCGCCGAGGTGATTTCCTTTTCAGTAGTGAGTAGCGAGTAGCGGGTAGTGAGCATTTTGCAGCAGGGTGTTGTCCTTCGTCATTAGTCATTCGCCATTCGTCATTGGTTTTTGTCCCTTTTTCGCGTTTGCAACGATTTTACTGATACAATAGCCAGATAAACTTTTCCGTGCAGACCAGCCGATATAAATTTCTTTTCATCCTGACTGGATTGGCCACAGGCCATTTACTTTTGGCCGACTCAACCGTTTCTCCACCTGCTGCACTCAACCAGCCGATTTCAGCGCAGTTGCCTGAACCAAAAAAAGAGGTGATGACGATTGCCCTGGTTTCTCCCATTCCGCCAAAACCGCGTCCCCTTTCGGCGGACGAAGCGATGCCAGCCACCATGGTCTTCCACGACGTACCGGTGGGCATGGTCGCGCACATCATCGGCGTGCGGCTCGGCCAGAAGGTCGAGGTCGAGACCAACGCCGCGCAGCTGATTTCAGGTGATTTCGGCCACATGAGCCTGACCCAGGCGCTCAACGAAGCCGCGGCCAAAGCCGGCCTTGCCGTTATTGATGAAGGGGTGGAAGGACTTCATCTCGTTCCACGCGACAGTTTGCTGGGCAAAGCCAGGCCTGGTTCCGTGACTCCCGTTTCGCCGACGGCGATCACGCCAACAGGAAAATCAGCGACTGATCTTGCAGCTGAAAGACAGCGCGCGGCGGCCCAGCAAGCGGCAGACGAGAAACGGATCGAGCTGCTCAAGCTGCGCGCGAAGCTACTGCTTGAGGATCCGGATCAATGAAACATTTTGCTGCTGCGACAGGGCAGATTATCCCTGTAGGTCGGGGTTTATCCCCGACGTGTCGGGCGTAAAGCCCGACCTACAGGAAAACGGCTCGACTCGGCGTTTTTGTTTTCGCCACTGCAGCGTGAGCCAAACCCAGCCCAGCAGTGAAAGAATCATCATGAGAGGCGAGCCCACCATCGTCAGGTTCGATGGCACGAGAAAAGTGAACGCACCCGTTAAAAAGAAAAAGCCCAGCGCCAGCCGCCGGCCGCCAAACAGGATGCTGAGTAACACGAGAAACGCGGCCAAATAAGCGAGTTTTAGAAAAAGAACGGTGCCATATTGCAGCATCAGGTAATCGGCCATCGCCTGCAATTGCTGCCGGGTAAGATCAGTCTCGGAGTTCATGGCGCGGGAATTTTCGCCTGCTTCGCGGTATCGAGCCAGTCCCGGGCATAAGCGGCCGCGATTCCCGGTTCATCCAGCACGAGCAGGTTTTCATTATTGCGGCCAGAGAGAGCCATCCAGTCGTAGGATCCCGTCAGCACGATGCGGCGATCAATAACGCCATACTTCTGATTATGGCTCCATTTCGTCACGGCATAAACGTAGGGAACTTGGTTCTGCTCGAAGAATGCCGGCGTTTGATAGTCCGCAATGGGAGGGTTTTCCCTGAGAATGATCCCGACCACGACTTTCCGGCGAAAAGCCCGGACGATTGCATCGCCGATTTTTTTCGAAGTGATGGCGGATTGGCTGATCAAGATTTCAGTCGAAGCCTGGTCTAGAGCCGCGACGACCGCGCCCTCGAGATTGTCGCCGGGAGCAAAGAAAACGCGGACGTTCGACGGCAGCGTAAGATCGGCCGGCGGAGGCAGCACATGGATGCGCGCGTCGTCCGGGGCAGCCTGCGCCCTCCACGCCAGAAACGAAAATAGCATCCAGGCCGCTTTCATTGATCGAGATCCACTTTGATCCCCTGCCCTTCCACCACCGTGCGGGGCGAAATCCGGATGAGGATCGATTTTGGCTCGGGCGTGCTGGCCACCGGCGGCGGCGCTGGCGCTGGCGCCGGCTTGGCTGCTTCGATGGGGAATATCGGTGTGCCGTTGGTTGAAACGTCCGCGAGGGATCCCTGGCGCGATGAAATCAAGAATGCCTTCAAGCGCGGGTCTTTGATGACCAAGATTTTCTCCTCATCGCTCAAATCATCCCACGTTTTCGGGACAAAGGAATAATAGCCAACCACCGCGCTTTGCCCGAGCTGGCTACCGGGCGCGATCTGGCCGGGGGTTTCGTTCAGGCGGATGTCTTTTTTCCACGCGACCTCGTCCTTGGCGTAGGTCGCAAGAAAGGCATTGATCACCGACTTGCCGGAGGAGCCGGAAAGCGACTCCGCCGACGACCACGCCGCCAAGTACAGGCCCAGAAACGCAACGATGAGGTGTTTCATCGGGCCAGTTTAGCAGCGTTTCTGGCGCGGCTTAAAAAAATCACCCAGGCACGTCCTAGAATGAAAAAGAAAAAGGCGCCTCCGACATGCGGGGGCGCCTTTGAAGTTTTTGCGAAGGTTCGAGTCTTACTCGTCCTTCTTGGAAGCTTCGTCGAGGATGTCGCCGAGGTTCATCATGTCGCCGCCGCCCTGGCGGTTGAGGGCGTCGTAGGCCGCGGTTTCGGAGGCCAGCTGGTCGGCCGAGTAGTTGGCCGCCTTGATGCTGAGGCCAAGGCGACGCTCTTCGCGATCGATCTTGATGACGCGCGCGGTGACTTCCTGGCCGGACTTGAGCACGTCCTTGATTTTCTCGATGCGGTCCTCGCTGATTTGCGAGATGTGCACGAGGCCGTCGATGCCGTGGGGCAACTCGACGAACGCACCGAATGACGTGATCTTGGTGACCGTGCAGGTGACGACGTCGCCAATCTTGAAGAGGTTGTCGATGTCGCTCCACGGATCGACCGTGAGCTGCTTCATGCCGAGGCTGATGCGCTGTTGCTGGGGATCGATGTCGAGGACAATGGCGTCCACTTCGTCGCCTTTCTTCAGCACTTCGGTCGGATGGTTGACCTTGCGGGTCCAGCTCATGTCGGAGACGTGAACCATGCCGTCGATGCCTTCCTCGAGTTCGATGAAGGCGCCGTAGGTGGTCATGTTGCGCACCTTGCCGTGGACGCGGGCGCCCAGCGGGTAGTTGTGGCGGACCATGTCCCATGGGTTGGGCTCGAGCTGGCGCAGGCCGAGGGAGATTTTCTGCTCTTCCTTCTGGACGCCGAGGACAACCGCATCGAGTTCCTGGCCGACTTTGAGCAGCTCGGAGGGCTTGGTGATGCGTTTCGTCCAGGACATCTCGGTGATATGCACGAGGCCTTCGACGCCGGGCTCGATCTCAATGAACGCGCCGTAGGGCACGAGGTTGACGACCTTGCCATGAACTTTGGCGCCGACGGGGAACTTGCGGTCGATCTCATCCCACGGATTCTTCGTGGTCTGCTTGAGGCCGAGGGAAACGCGTTCCTTGTCGCGGTTCACCTCGATGATCATGACCTGCACTTCTTCGCCCTGCCGGAGCATTTCGCTCGGGTGCGAGATGCGGCCCCAGCTCATGTCGGTGATGTGAAGGAGGCCGTCCATGCCGTCGAGGTCGATGAACGCGCCAAAATCGGTGATGTTCTTGACCACGCCCTTGCGAACCTGGCCGGGCTGGATCGAGTCGAGGAGCGCGCGGCGCTTGTCGGTGCGCTGCTGCTCGATGAGCTCGCGGCGGGAAAGAATGATGTTCTTCCGGTCGAGATTGATTTTGAGAACCTTG
>Ga0210392_10000205_pt1 | contig 45875 bp, 39 predicted proteins | sample IncBWC30OmetaG_FD_161057 | JGI IMG/M metagenome (GOLD analysis project Ga0210392, IMG submission 161057) | Forest soil microbial communities from Barre Woods Harvard Forest LTER site, Petersham, Massachusetts, United States - Inc-BW-C-30-O ... | reverse complement strand
CATGCGCGATGCCGCCTGTGAGGGTGCCGATGCTTTCAAGGCGTTGGGCCCGCAGAAATTGCTTTTCGAGTTTATCCTGCTCGGTGATGTCGGTGTTGATGATCAGGATCGACTGGTCCTGGCCCTCGTCATCGCGCACCAGCGTCCAGCGGCTCTCGACCACGAGCGGGTCGCTGTCCTTGCCCTTGATCTGCAGCTGCCCCGTCCAGGAGTCCGCCGATTTCAGGGCCAGATGCGCGGCTTTTATCTGCGGGGTGCAGCCGAGTTTGGACAAAAGTTCCGAGAGCAGCTGTCCCTGCGCCTCGGTTCCGGTCCAGCCAAAAAGGCGCTCGGCGCTGTGGTTCCAGTAGGTGATGCGGCCCTCGATGTCGGTGACGCAAATGGCGTCGCGGGCCTTGTCGAGCAGATCGGCCTGCTCGCGCAACTTGCGCGCGGTCTCCTTGCGGACTTTGGACTCGCGCACCGATTGCAGGGCGCGGCGGATCACAGGCACGAGGCGGCTCATGCGGTCCTTGATCACATAATCGGTGGCGCCGTTTTTGAGCGCTTCCACGGCGGCGTCTTCGCCGATCGTGCCGGAAAGGAAGATAAATGGCGTGTCCGGACAGTGCCGGCCGGCGATCGCCAGGGCCGAAAGGCCATTAAAGCCTGGCATGGTGAAATCGGACAGGATCAGGTCAAGGTTGTTGCCGTGGAGGGCGGAAAGAAACTCGGAGCGTGTTTGCACCCGGTCGATGCGGCAGTGCGGCCATTCCTGCAGGATGACCTCACTGATCAACTCAGCGTCAGGAATATTGTCTTCAAGGTGAAGAAAGTGCAGCGGAGAAACTGAAGTGCGCGCAGCCATGATTTGGAAAATTATTTGGTGAAGCGCGCCTGCTGGGAGTGGTAGGCCCAAATCATTACGTAACTCATCTCCCCAATTTCACCAATGGGCCGGGAGATGATTTTTATATTAATATAAGGCCGATCGTTGTTTTCTCCTTTTTAGTCTCATTAAATATAGCGAGAATAAAGAGATACAGCAAGTGGATTGGACTGAGGATTATTACTCAGACCTATTTCTTTGCCATTCGAGCTGAACGTCTTAAATCCTATGAAGATAAGCCGGTTGAATTGATCTGAAGTAATTCACCCCATGTATCCATCGTTTTGCAAAACCTGCTGAATGTGAACGGATGTTTTCTCAAAAACCACTCAGGCTAATGGCGGCCCAAGGAAAATTCCCATCTCACACAGAACTGATGAAGACCATGGCTGCTCAAAAATTGACACCGCTTTTAACGGGTGTGGTTTTTGGACTGGTGATTTTTTCGCGCGGCGTTTTCGCCCAAACCTCGCCGGATCTTTCGGCCCCGGGCGAGTTGAAGAAATTGAGCGTGGAGCAGCTCATGGACATCGATGTGACCTCGGTTTCACGGCAGCCGGAAAAACTGCTGGATGCACCGGCGGCCATCCAGGTCGTCACCCAGGATAACATTCGCCGTTCCGGCGCCTCGAGCATCCCGGAAGCATTGCGGCTGGCCGATAACCTGGAGGTGGCGCAGCAAAATTCGCATACCTGGAACATCAGTGCGCGCGGGTTCAACACCGACCTGGCCAATAAACTCCTGGTCATGATCGATGGCCGGACCGTCTATACGCCGCTTTTTTCAGGCGTATTTTGGGATGTGCAGGATTACCTGCTCGAAGACATTGATCGGATCGAGGTCATCAGCGGGCCCGGTGGCACGCTCTGGGGCGCCAATGCGGTCAATGGCGTGATTAACATCACCACCAAGAGCGCCAAGGACACCCAGGGGGCCTATGTGGAGGCAGGCGGGGGGACGCAGCTGCGGGATTTTGCCGCGGTGCGCTATGGCGGCACGCTTGCGCCCGATGTTTACTTTCGAGTTTATGGCAAATATTCCGACCGCGGCAGCGAAGTCCTGGCCAACGGAAATGACGCTTCGGATTCCTGGAACCTGACCCAAGGCGGATTTCGCATCGACGATGAGGCCTTCGCGCAAAATAACCTAACCCTGCAGGGTGACCTTTACGACGGTAATGAAAACCTGCCCACGGGTGGGGGAGGAAAAGTGGGCGGTGAAAATATCCTGGGCCGCTGGTCGCATTCCTTTTCCGACGACTCCAATGCGAGCCTGCAATTGTATTACGATCAAACCCACCTGACCGCTCCCGAGCCCAAGACCGCTTTTCTCCCGGCTGGAATCCTGACGGACGACCTCGATACCTACGACTTGGATTTCCAGCATCACTTCGCCTGGGGCGAATACAATAAAATCGTCTGGGGTCTTGGTTATCGATATACTGGGGACGTGGTCGGACCTGCTCCGTCCATTGTTTTTTTGCCGATGCACCTTGATCAAAATTTATACAGCGGTTTTTTTCAGGACGAAATCAAACTGCGGGAAAACTTGTTTTTCACCCTGGGGACGAAGCTCGAACATAACGCGTATACCGGCCTGGAAAAGGAGCCCAGTGGCCGGTTGCAGTTCAATCTTACCCCCAGGCAAATGCTTTGGGCCGCGGTCTCGCGGGCGGTCCGGACGCCGTCCCGCATTGACCGGGACTTGAGCGAGCCCACCGGCCTGCCCAAGCCATTTCCGCAAAGCATCTTGAATGGCGGGCCGAAATTCGCCGCAGAAACTGTGATTGCCTACGAGTTGGGCTATCGGGCCCAGCTCGGCTCAAGCGTCACCACGGCCCTCTCATTATTTTATAACAACTACGATCATGTGCGGAGCACCACGCCGGGCCCTCCCGGGTTTCCTTCATTGGGTTTTCCCCTTGTTTTTCAAAACAATCTTGAAGGCCATACTTACGGAGCCGAGTTGAGCACCAGCTATCAGGTGCTCGATGGGTGGAGGTTGCACGGCGGTTACGATCTGCTCGAAGAGCATCTTCGCGTGAAACCAGGCCAGGTGGATTTCAGTCATGGGCTCAACGAAACCGCGGATCCGAGGAATCAATTCTTCCTGCGTTCGTCCATGGATTTGCCGCAAAACGTCGAGCTGGACACCGGACTGCGCTGGGTGGACCGGCTGCACAACAATAATGGGCCAAATGCCGGAAGTGTGCCGAGCTATTTTGAATTGGATGCCCGTTTGGGTTGGAATCCCACCAAGAGACTTGAGTTGTCCATTGTCGGGCAGGATCTTTTGCATAATCACCATCCGGAATACGGGTTCCCTGGCCCGACCCGGGAGGAAATTGAGCGTAGCGTGTATGGAAAGGTCTCATGGCGCTATTAAGCAAAGGGACGAATTTTAACCTGAAGGGCCGGGCCGGGATCTGGTTGGTCGCATCCATCATGCTGTTCTCGGTCGGGCCGGAGGCGTCAGCGCAAACCGCGATCTCCCGCGAGTATGAGATCAAGGCGGTCTTCCTTTTCAATTTTGCGCAGTTCGTCGACTGGCCGGCGGAAGCTTCGGCGGGTCCGCAGACCCCGCTGATTATCGGCGTACTGGGCGAGGACCCATTCGACGGCTACCTGGACGACACGGTGCGCGGCGAAAAACTGAACAACCGGCCATTCGTGGTGCAGCGTTATCGCCGGGTGGAGGACATCGATGGTTGCCAGGTGTTATTCATCGGCCGGACCAATCCCAACCAATTGGGGCACATCATGGCCGCCTTGAAAGGACGCAGCATCCTTACGGTCGGCGACACGGAAGGTTTTGCCGAAGATGGAGGCATCATCCGGTTCGTCACGGAAAACAACCGGATCCGGTTTCGAATCAATGTCGATGCGGCGCAAGCGGCACATCTGATCATCAGTTCCAAGCTGCTGAGGCTGGCTGAGGTTGCTGCGCCTGGAACAGATTGATTACCGATGCTCAAGGATACACCGATCCGGCGGAAATTGGTGGTGATCATCCTGCTGACCAGCGGGGCGGTGTTGCTGCTGATGTGCGCGTCCTTTTTCACCTACGAGTTCTGGACCTTTCGACAGACCATGGTCCGGCAGGCCTCGACCATCGGGAAAATCGTCGCTGACAACAGCACCGCCGCGCTGGCCTTTCAAAATGCGGATGACGCGAAGGAAGTCCTGAATACGCTCAAGGCGGAACCGCATATCGTGGCCGCCGGCCTTTACGACAAAAGTGGAAAACTATTTTCGAAATATCCCGCGAGCCTGCCGGCCGCCGCTCTTCCCGACGCGCGGGCGGCAGACGGTTATCGTTTCGAGCGTTCGCATCTGGACGGCTTTCAGCCGGTCGTGCAGGGCGACAAACGCATTGGCACGCTCTACCTTCAAACCGATCTGGGTGCACTGTATGAACGATTTCGGCTTTACGGCTTGATTGTCGTTCTCGTGGCGGCCGTGTCCTTCCTGCTGGCCTACACGCTCTCAACGGCCCTGCAGAAACAGATTTCACGGCCCATCCTGGCCCTGGCCGAGACGGCCAGGGTCATTTCCGAACGCCGGGATTTTTCAGTCCGGGCCACGAAATTGGGCAACGATGAACTGGGCCTGCTGACCGATGCGTTTAACCAGACGCTCTCGGAAGTCGAAAAACAGAACCGGGCTTTGCAAGAAAGCGCGGAACGGGTGCGCGCGGTCCTGAATTCGGCGATCAGCGCGGTGGTCGTGATTGATGCCGCCGGGAAGATCACCGACTGGAATGCACGTGCTGAAGAAATGTTCGGCTGGCCCCGCCATGAAGCGCTCGGCCGGGCCTTGGTTGAAACGATCATCCCGCCGCACTATCGGGAGGCGCACCTGCGCGGCCTTGAACGCTACCTGGCGACCGGCCATGGGCCCGTCCTGGGCCGGACCGTCGAGCTCAGTGCGTTGCGCCGCGATGGCAGCGAGTTCCCCGTGGAATTGAACATCAGTCCGCTGAAGAGCGGCGACGTGGTGTCATTTTGCGGCTTCATCACCGACCTCACCGAGCGAAAGAAGTTGGAAGAGTCGCGCGTGCGGCTGGCGGCCATCGTCGAATCGACCGACGATGCGATTATCGGCAAGGATTTGAATGGCATTATTACGAGTTGGAATCCCGGTGCAAAAAAACTCTTCGGCTATGGAGAAAGTGAAGCCGTCGGCAAATCCATCCTGATGGTCATCCCGCCGGAACGTGCCGAGGAAGAATCCAAAATTCTTTCGCGCATCAGGAATGGGGAAAGCATTGAATCTTTTGAAACCGTCCGACTCCGCAAGGATGGAAAGCGCATCGATGTCTCAGAGGTCATTTCTTCGATCAAGGACAGCCAGGGCAGGATTGTCGGCGTCTCGAAAATCGCGCGCGACATAACGGAGCGCAAGCTCGAGCAAGCGAGACTGCAGTTTCGCGCGCTCTTCGAATCGCTGCCTGGCCTTTTTCTCGTGCTTACGCCGGACCTCAAAATACTGGCGGTCAGCGACGCCTACCTGAAAGCCACCATGACCAAACGCGAGGAAATCCTCGGTCGCGGCCTGTTTGACGTCTTTCCGGACAATCCCAACGATTCCACCGCCAGCGGTGTCTCGAACCTGCGCGCGTCCCTCGACCACGTGCGGAAAGACGCCGTGTCCGACACCATGGCCATCCAGAAATACGACGTGCGCCGGCCCGACGGAGTATTCGAGGAACGCTATTGGAGCCCGGTCAACTCGCCGGTCTTGAACATAAACCGCCAGGTCGAGTACATCATCCATCGCGTGGAAGACGTGACCGAGTTTGTCCGGAAGAAATCGCAGCCCCCCGCAGGCGAAGGCGGCCTGCGCGCGCGCATGGAACAGATGGAGGCGGAGATTTTCCGGAGTTCGCAAGCGGTGCAATCGGCCAACCAGCAGCTTCAAGCCAGCAATGCCGAGCTTGAATCATTTTCCTATTCGGTGTCGCACGATTTGCGTGCACCGCTGCGCCATATCGACGGGTTTGCCGAGCTGCTGCGCAAGCACGCGGATTCCGCCATGGACGAAAAAGGCCGGCGCTACATCAAAACGATCAGCGATTCCGCCAAACGCATGGGCCAGCTCATCGACGAATTGTTGGTCTTCTCGCGGATGGGCCGGGCCGAACTGCATGTGGTTGAGCTCGACCAGGGCGTGCTCGTGGCCGAAGTCATCCGCGAGAACGGATTCAAAAAAAATCCCGCCCTTGACTGGCACATTGCAGCGCTGCCGCGCGTCCATGCCGATCCCGTCCTGTTGCGCCAAGTGTGGTTCAACCTCATCGACAATGCGGTCAAATACTCCGGCAAATCCCCGTCGCCGCGCATCGAGATCGGCTGCCGGCTCGATCCGGCCACCGGCGAACAGGAATTCTTCGTCCGCGACAATGGCGCCGGTTTCGACATGCAATATGCCGGCAAGCTCTTTGGTGTCTTCCAGCGGCTGCACAGCATGGCTGAGTTCGAAGGCACCGGTATCGGCCTGGCCAATGTGCGGCGCATCGTGCAACGCCACGGCGGCCGCACCTGGGCCGAGGGCCACGTCGGCGAAGGCGCCGTGTTTTATTTCAGCCTGCCGGTCATCAAGCCGGCGTTCCCGCCTGCCCAATCCACCATCAATCCCGTCCCATCATGAACGAACTCCGCAGCGTCCTCCTCGCCGAGGACAATCCCAACGACGTCGAGCTGACCCTCGCCGCGTTCTCCGAACACAACCTCGCCAACGAAGTCTTCGTTGTTTCCGACGGAGAAGAGGCGCTCGATTATCTCTATCGGCGCGGCCGCTTCAAGGAGCGCCCCAACGGCAATCCTGCCGTCCTCCTCCTCGACCTTAAAATGCCGAAGGTCGACGGCCTCGAGGTCCTGCGCACCATCAAACAGGATGAAAAACTGAAGAACATCCCGGTCGTCATGCTCACCTCCTCGCGCGAAGAGCAAGACCTCGTGCGCAGCTACCAACTCGGCGTGAACGCCTACGTGGTCAAGCCGGTCGGTTTCCAATCCTTCATGGATGCGGTCAAACAGATCGGCGTATTCTGGGCCATTTTCAACGAGCCACCCCCCGGCAGCATGCACGCCAAGCATTGAGTTTGCTGCGCCCAGAAGGGCAGGGAAAAGGCACCGTTCCAGGCCGTTTTCGATTTAATTCAACGCATTCCATAGGTAGCCGGCCTCGCCCCTCGACAGGCTCGGGGCCCTGAGCTTGTCGGACGGGCTGAGGCCGGGGTCACGACTCCGGCGACGAGTGCGAAGCCTCGGCGGCTACAATATTGTGCCTGGCTAAAACGTTCTAAGCCGTCGGATGAAACTGATAAGCCTCGATGGAATGCGGGTTGAGCGGGAAAATTGGATGGCCGAGGCGTTTCGAGCTGATGCGTTCCAGCGTCAGGGCCACGTAGTAATTATGGCGCACAAAACGCAGGAAATCAGACTTGCTGATGGCCAGGCAGATCGTTTCCTCCTGGGCGATGAGGGACGCGGTGGCCGCGCCGTTTTGCAGCAGGCTGATTTCGCCAAAGAATCCCCCCCGGCGAATTTTACCGAGCCGCTTGGAGCCGAGCATGGCGCGGACATACCCTTCATAGATGATATAAAAGGCCTGGACGTCCTCATTTTCCTGGAGAACCACGTCGCCTCTTTGATACTTGATGATCTGCGAAAGCTGGGCGAAGCGGGCGGTGGCTTGGGGCCCCCAGTGGGCGCAGAGCGGCAGGCGCCCAAGAAAAGGAAGCTTGTGCGTGAGGTTATAAACCATCTCGGCCCCGAGTCTGCTCACCACCAGCCGCTCGAAGTCGGCCGCGGAAAGCACGAAGGCAAAGAGAGGGGTTTTGCTCCGGACCTCCAGTTGCTGGTTGTGGCCGTCCACGATATTATTGACTCCAAAAATATCGCCTTCCGATAAATGAAAGGCGAAAGCCCTCCGGCCTGATTTCAGGCGATGATAAGCGGTGGCCAGGCCGGAGGCGATCAGGCCAACCTGGTCGAAGGGTTCTAGGTTGGAAACAATCGGTCGGAATGCCCTGACCGTGAACGGACGAAGCAAATCAGCCAGCTCGGCCTGGGTCTCGGTATCCAGCCGCCGGAGCAGCGGATTTTTGGCGATCAACTGCCTGATGGTGGCTTCGGTGTAAGTGGGTTCGACACTCGATTTCCAGCGTTGCCAGCGTTGTCGCGAGTGGTTGACACCTGTGCGGATGGCCGTGCGCGCGGTGGGCCAGAATTCATGCGCGCACCAGCCCAAGCCCACCAGTACTACGGCTCCCAGTAAATAGGGCACGATCTCCTGCCAATAGGTGAGATCGGTAAGCGTCGCCCGGAACGAAATGTGGAAAAGGTTGAAAACGACGTTGGCCGTCAACAGCGCCCAGCCGAGGCCAAATACGAGTTCAACTGCCGTTGCGCGCCAATCGAACTGCCGCCAGACGATCTGCAGCCGCCGGCCGGGTTCATGGTTGAGCGTGAAAAGCAGGTGATGATCGACATCAAGGCGCGGGCGGCGCCGCAGCAAGGTCGCCGTCTGGCCAAACAATCCCCCCACCGGGCGCAGGCCGATCAAAAGGGCCACGACAGGAATCAAGCTCCAGCTTGCTTCCATGAAGAGCGCAGCGGCCGCAATGATCGCGATCGGCACAAGGCGCCCATACCAGGTGGCCAGCTGGCTGATCGAGTCGGCCATGCGAATGTCGCGCATATCCAAGGCGAAGTGGGGGACGAGCGTTTGCCAGTGCAGATGCGGCCGATAGACTTCATTGTCCCCGGCACACAGGACGGAGGCCGCCACCGCGTAGCCGGCGCTCAACCCGACACACACCGCCAGCCATCCGTACACGATGTCCTCCAAGCCGGAAGGCCTGGGTATCTGGTGCATGATCATGGCGACAATGGCGGTGAGTACGGCGGCGACAGAAACGCTGAGGGTGAGATGGGCGGGCAACGACACGAGCCAGCGCACGGCGTGGCGGCGAAAAGGCACGCTCTTCCCCTCGTGGAGGATGCCGGCGCGATAGGCCTTGAGAATGACCTCATAAAATTCATTGAGGGCAGGGCAGGTGCGCTGTGGGATCATCCGGCCCAGCACATCCGGCACGGTGGACGGCTCCATGAATTCCTGCACGACGGCCCATTGCTGTGGTGTCACCGTCAAATAAGTTTGGGCCGGAACGTTCTTGACGACGAAAGCGCCCTTGTAGCTGCGACCAAAACGCAAATCCCGGTTCAAAGAGAGCTTCTCAGCTGTGAGTAGCAGGGTTTCATTCATCAGAGGGGGACGAAGGCAGGTGAGCTTGTAGCTCTTTTTTATCCTAGGATTGAGCGCACGGCTTCAAGCAGCTGCTTGCTTTCAAATGGCTTGGGCAAAAAGGAGAAATTAGATTCCTCCGTCACCCAATGCGTGTCTTCGTTGATATGCATGCTGAGCAAAATTATGGGAAGCTTCGGCATCTGTTTCCGCAGTTGTTGTGCCAATGTCAGGCCATCCATGTCCGGCATGACGACATCGGACAAAACCAGGCCGATCTCAGCCTTGTGGCGTTGCATCTCAGCCAGGGCGGCCACGCCTGATTCAGCTTCAAAGGCGGTGTAACCGTTTTGGCGCAGGACGCTGACGACCACGCTCCGAATGGCTGGAGAGTCGTCAACGATGAGGACAGAGCGTGGAGTGTTCAATGAAGTTAGGTATTAATAGGGTGGAAGATACAGAGACAGGATGGAAGATGTAGAGTGGAAATGCACTCAAAAACATATGTGCGCCTTGATTGTGCCAATGGGAAAAGCACTGACAGCCTGCTAATGTATTTTTTTCGATTCGTAAAAGAAGACATATTTTTAACTTTTCCAACTACCGCCACGCTCTTGCTTTGCAATACGGCCAACGCCAAAGTGCACCTCGGGCCCACCGGATGGAAAGCGAATTGACGGGGCGGGGTGCCACCAGCGGAAATACGGCATTGACAGGCCTCGTGGCGTATGGGAGTTGGTCAGGCTCCTTACAAATTTTTGAACCGCCCGAACTGCGGTTTCAGTCCCACTAAAACCCGCTAACGCTCAATTCCCATGGCCAACAGTGAAATCCTCCTCCTCAAACCCGTCGATGGCCTCGGTGGCGAAGGGGACCAAGTCAAAGTCCGCGCCGGCTATGCCCGCAACTTTCTGCTTCCACGCAAAATTGCCGTGCCGGTCACGCAGGCCAATCGCAAGCACGTCGATGCGCTCAAGAAGCGCCGCGCCGAACGCGAAACCCACGAGCTCACCGGCGCGCAGGAGCTCGCCAAGAAGCTTGAGAAAGTTTCCATCGCATTCGCGGTGAAGACCGGCGAGGGCGGCAAGATGTTCGGCGCCATCACCGCCATCGATCTCCACGACAAGCTCGTTGCGGCCGGTTTCACCTTCGATAAAAAACGTGTCCATTTGCACACGCCGGTGAAAACCCTCGGCCAGCATGCCGTCAAAATCAAGCTGCACGCCGATGTCACCGTCGAACTCACCTTTGACGTTGTCTCGGAAAACCCCATTGAGCCGGTCGCGGCCGCCGCCCCCGCCAAACCGGGCAAGTCCGCCCGTTATTGAGCGAAAGACACCGGTTTCGCCCTCGCGAGAACTTCAGGCCGCTCTGCCGAAAGGCAGAGCGGCTTTTTGGTTATAATTCCCAAGACGAGCTTGCGGTGAATAAGAACCGAATAAGAACGGAAAACTCTTTGTTGCATCCTGCCCGTGAGTGCCATGGTCTCATCGCTTCCGATGGTTGAAGACGTTGCCCAAAAAACCCGCCGCCCGCATGCCAATGGCGGCACCGATGCCGCGCCGGTGGCCGGCCGCGCGATGCCGCACAGCCTCGAAGCCGAGGAGTACCTGCTCTCGTGCTGCCTGCTCGACGGTTCCGACACCATCGCGCGATGCCTCGAAGCCCGGCTCCCGCCCGCCGCATTTTATTCGCCGGCGAACTGTCTCATCTACGAAAAACTCTGCGAACTTTACCAAACGCACCCGCCGGTCGAGCTGGCCGTGCTCGCCGAGGAACTGAAGACCGCGAAGCAGCTCGAGGCGGTGGGCGGCTATGCCTACCTCACCCAAATCAGCGCCCGCATCCCGACGACGGCCCAGGCGGTTTATTTCCTGGAAAAAGTCCGCGAACTTTATTTGTTGCGCGAACTGATCAAGGCCGCCACGGGCGCGGTGGAGCGGGCCTTCAATTACCAGGGCGGGCTCGAGGAGTTCGTGGACAAGGTCGAGCAGGACATCTTCCGCGTCACGCAGGCGCGCGTCGGCGATGCGGTGAAGACGATGAAGGAACCCACGCGCGAGGCCATGAACGTCATCAACAAAATGATGATGAAAAAAGGCGAGCTCACCGGCGTGGCCTCCGGCTTCAAGGACCTCGACGCGCTCACCTTCGGCTTCCAGCGGCAGGAAATGATCGTGCTCGCCGCGCGTCCGTCGATGGGCAAGACGAGCCTGGCCCTCAACACGGCCGAGGCCGCCTCGCTGCCGAAGCGCGGCGAACCGATCACCACGCTGGTTTTTTCGCTCGAGATGAGCGCATCGCAGCTCGCGCTGCGCATGCTCTGCGCCCGCGCCCGGGTGAACATGAAGCTGTTGCGCGACGGCCTGCTCCCGAAAAACGGCGAGGAAATGCAGCGGCTGGTCGCCACGGCGGACGAGTTCTCCAAGGCTCCTCTCTTCATCGACGACTCCAGCCATCTCTCGATCATGGAACTGCGGGCGAAGGCCCGCCGCGTGCATGCGCGCCACAAACTCGGCTTCATCATCGTCGACTATTTGCAACTGATCAGCCCGACCGACTCAAAAGTCCCGCGTGAACAGCAGGTGGCCGAGGCGTCGCGCGGATTAAAAGCACTGGCGAAGGAACTCGACGTGCCCGTGCTTGTATTAAGTCAGTTGAACCGTTCGTCCGAAAAGGAAAACCGCGTGCCGAGACTTTCGGATTTGCGCGAATCCGGCTCGATCGAGCAGGATGCCGACGTTGTACTCATGCTCGCCCGCCCCAAAGATTCCGAAGAAAATTACCAGGTCGCCAGCGATTCGGCTGACTTAATCGTTGCCAAGCAGCGCAATGGGCCGGTAGGAGAACTGAAACTCACTTTCCTCAGGGACATCACACGCTTTGAAAACCACACTCCGTAACCCAGTGCGCCGGGCCGCGCAAATTCTATTCGTATTTTGGCTGCTGGCTGCGGGGGCATTCCGGGGTGCGGCCCAGGCCCCGGCCCCGGCCCCGGCCGAGGCCGAGGCGCCGCCGCCTTCCTCCAACGTGGGTGCCATCACGGTCAGGTTTGTCGGCGCCGCCAACGTTGATGAGCAGGTCATCCGGGCCAACATGCAGGTGCATGAAGGCAGCCCTTTCGATGAGACGCTGATCGATCGCGACATCCGCTCGCTCTACAAGACGGGCCTCTTCGAGTACATTGAGGTAAAACGCGACGTGCAGCCCGACGGCACGATCAATCTCGTGGTCGAGATCACGCCCAAGTATCGCGTGCAGGACGTGCTGTTTGAAGGCAACCAAAAGGTCAAATCCACCCGCCTGACCAAGGAAACCAAGACGCGGGCCGGCGCCACGCTTGATGAACGCCAGGTCAAGGAAGACTCCGGGAAAATCCACGACTTCTACGAGAAAAAGGGCTATAGCGAGGTTGCCGTCACCTATGACATCCAGCGCGACCGCAGCACCGGCCAGGGCACGGTCATCTTCAAGATTCATGAGGGCAAGAAGGTCCACCTATCGGACATCCGCTTTGTCGGCAACGCCCACCTCTCCGCCCGCAAGCTCCGCCACCAAATGGAGACCAGCCGCTATCACTGGCTCTGGTCCTGGATCACGGACGGCGGCCGCTACAAGGCCGATCAATTCCAGGACGACCTCGACAAGCTTCGCGACTACTACCGCGACCAGGGCTACCTCGATATCGATATCCCGCAGGAAAAAGTCATTATTGATTATCCCGGCACCTCGCAGATGGTCGTCACCATCCAGGTCACCGAAGGCCGCCAGTATCACATCGGTGCGATTACTTTTTCGGGCAACAAAATCTATTCCAACCGTTTGCTCCGTCTGGCGCTCCGGCAGAAACCAGGCATGGTTTTCTCGCCCTCCAAGCTCGACAAGGACGTCTCGACCTTGGAGGACTTTTACGGGCGCGATGGCTATCTCGAGACTGAGATCCACCTTGTGCGCAAGCCAAACCTCGCCACCGGCAACATCGACATCGAGTACCAAATCCAGGAAAGCAAGATTTTCTACGTCGAATCCATCAAGATCGAGGGCAACACCAAGACCAAGAGCAAGGTCATCCTGCGTGAACTCATCCTCGGTCCCGGCGAAGTGTTTGACACCGTGCGCATGAAGATCAGCAAGCAGCGCCTCCAGAACACCGGTTTTTTTGACGACGTCGAGGTCACGCCCGAAACCACCAACATTCCCCAGCGCCGCGACCTTAAGATCGCGGTCAAGGAGGCCCGCACCGGCAATCTTACCTTTGGCGCCGGCTTTAGCTCGCTCGAGAGAGCCACGTTTTTCACCGAGCTGTCCCAGTCCAACTTCGATCTCGGCAATTCCCACTCTTTCTTCCAGGGCGCGGGCCAGAAGTTTCGCATCCGCCTCGAAATCGGCACGCTTTCCAACGAGGCCGTGATCTCTTTCGAGGAACCGTGGCTTTTCCAGCGCGAACTCGCGCTGGGCTTCGAAATTTATCGCACCAGTTCCGATTACAACAGTTCCTTCTATACGGAAATTCACACCGGCGGCGAAGTTTATGTCCGCAAGCGCCTCTTCGAGTTTGTCGATGCCCAGCTCTCCTACACCTATGACGTCACGGAGATCAAGAATGTCACCGCGGATGCTTCCCCCATCATCCAGCAGACCGCCGGCTCGACCAAGGAATCCAAGGTCGGACTCGAGATTGTGCACAGCTCGCTCAATAAATTGATCAACACCACGTCGGGCAACCGCGAACAAATAGACACGACCTTTGTGGGCGGCCCGTTTGGCGGAAACGTCGATTACTACGGCCTTGAATTCAAAGGCTCCCAGTTCTACCCCCTTTTTGAAGCACAGACGCAGGTGCTCAGCATCGTCGGCCGGGCTGGCGTCAAACAAAACTATGGCCGCAGCGCCACCGTGCCTTATTTTGACCGTTACTTCTTGGGTGGACCCTACGATCTGCGTGGTTTCGAATACCGGGCGGTCGGGCCGAGGGATGCCAACGAGGAGCCCATCGGCGGCAAATCCTACGGCATGTTCAGCATCGAATACAGCCTCGATGTCGTGAGCCCGATTCGCTTCGCGCTTTTCTACGACAACGGCTTCGTCAATACAGGTGCCTACGATTTCAACCCGGGCAACTACAACGACGACTTTGGCTTTGGCATCCGCCTGTTCATCCTCGGGGCGCCCCTCAGCCTCGACTACGGCATCCCGATCACGGGTGACGCCATCAACAAGCAAGGCGGGCAGTTTAATTTTACCTTTGGCACCCGGTTCTGATATTTGTCTAATTCAATCCAATCGAATCATCTCATGAAGAAATCACTCGCACCTCTGTTCGCGCTGGCGGCCTCCCTGGTCTTGGCGCTCACTCTTCGCGCCCAGCCCGAAACCAAAATCCTGGTGGTGGACGTCGCCAAGGTTTTCGACAACCACTACGACAAGCAAACCGAGGAGACAAAACTACGCGCTGATGCCCAAAAAGCCGAGGAGGACATGCAGCATCTGGTCAAGGAAGGCAACGACCTGGTTGACCAATATAAGGAGCTGGTCGACCAGTCCAAAAACCCTGCCCTTACGCCTGAGGCCCGCACCAAGGCGGACGAGGATTCCAAAAATAAAATGGATGAAATCACCGCCAAGCAAAAAGATTTGGCCCTGTTCAAGCAAAACGTCCAGCGCCAGTTTCAAGAGCGCATCCAGACCATCCACAACGGCATCGTCGGCAGCATTAACCTCGCCGCCGCCAATGTCGCCAAACGCCATGGCGCCACGCTGCTTCTCGACAAATCCGGCATCTCTGCTTTCGGCGCAAACTTCCTCATCTATTCCGATCCGGCTTACGATATCACCGATGAAGTGATCAAAGAGGTGAACAAGGATCGTCCGCCGTCGCTGCCGGCCAGCATCACGCCAGCCGCCCCGGGCGATGAGCCCAAGCTGACCGTTCCTGCCCTTACGCCCACGAACCCGTAATTCGCCTTTATTTCCCTGGCCCCGCTTTGCAGGAGCGGGGCTTTTTGTTGCGCCGCTCGCGCGTTGCGCCGCTCCCTTAAATCACTCACGTTCTCCGCATGCAGCTTGCCTTCACGGCCGCCGAACTTGTGGCCTTGCTTCAGCCCCGCGCCAAGCGCGGGGCCACCACCGAGGTTATCCGGGGCATTGCCGCACTGGTCGGAGCGCAGTCCGGCGACCTGTCCTTTCTGGGCAATTCCAAATACAAAAACGAGGTCAAGGCCACCGCCGCTTCGGTCGTCCTCCTGCCGGCCGACTACGCGGGCGAGCCGAAGCCCAACCAGCTTTTTCTGCTCGTGGACAATCCTTCCGTGGCGCTTGCGCGCTTCTGCTCGCATTTGGAGCAGCAACTTTGGCCGCGCCCGGCTCCCGGGGTGCATGCCTCGGCCCATGTCGCGCCCGGTGCAAGCGTCGCCGCCTCGGCCACCATCGGCCCGCTTTGCATCGTCGAGGATGGCGCGGTCGTGGGCGAGCGCACCCATCTGCAAGCCCAGGTCTTTGTCGGCCGTGGTGCACGGATCGGCGAGGATTGCTGGCTCATGCCCGGCGCGATGGTGGCGGCCGAGTGCGTGCTGGGCAACCGCGTGCGTTTGCAACCCGGGGTTATCATCGGGGGAGACGGCTTTGGCTACGAGTTAGTCGCCGGCCGCCACGAAAGAGTCCCGCAAGTCGGCACGGTCGTGGTCGAAAACGATGTTGAGATTGGCGCCAACAGCACCATCGACCGCGCGCGCTTCGGCCGCACGGTCATCGGGGAGGGCACCAAGGTCGACAACCTGGTCCAGGTCGGCCACAATGTCGTCATCGGCAAGCACTGCATCATTTGCGGGCAGGCGGGCATCTCGGGCAGCACCACGCTCGAGGATTATGTCGTGCTGGGCGGCCAGGTCGGCCTCGCCGGGCACCTCACGATCGGCCGCGGCGCGCAGGTCGGCGCACAGGCCGGCGTGCCTTCCGACCTTGCCCCTGGCACCACGGTGCGCGGCACACCCAGCCTGCCTTTAATGCTCGAACAGCGTCTCACCGTTCTGCGCAACCGGCTGCCCGAACTCTTCCGCCGCGTCGATGCGATCGAGGAGATGCTAAAAAAACCTTCCGCTACGCCGTGAACTCAGCAACGATGATCGCTACATGAGCAGCAAATCAGGCTTGAAAATTTTTTCCGGAAATTCAAACCGGCCGCTGGCAGAGGAAATCTGCAAGGCCATCGACGTCCCGCTCGGCTCAGCCACGGTCACCTGTTTTCCCGATGGCGAGTCGTTCGTGAAGATCGATGAAAACATCCGGGGCCAGGATGTCTACATCATCCAGTCCACCTGCACGCCGACGAACCATCACCTGATGGAGCTGCTCATCATGATCGACGCCGCGCGCCGCGCCTCGGCCCAGCGCATCACGGCCGTCATGCCGTTTTATGGCTATGCGCGCCAGGATCGCAAAGACCAGCCGCGCGTGCCCATCACGGCCAAGCTCGTGGCCAACCTGCTCGTCGCCGCCGGCGCCACCCGCGTGCTCACGATGGATTTGCACAGCCAGCAAATCCAGGGTTTCTTCGACATCCCGGTTGACCACCTCTTCGCCTCGCCGGTGTTTTTCAAGTATCTCGAAAAACTGAAAGGCGAAAACATGGTCGTCATCTCGCCTGACATTGGCGGCATGAAGATGGCGGCGGCCTACGCGACCATCCTCGGCGCGAGCCTCGGCATGGTCTGGAAGAAACGCACCAGCGCCACCACGGTTGAGTCGATCACCATCGTCGGCGACGTCGCCGGCAAGGATGTACTCATCGTGGATGACATCACCGAGACCGCCGGCACGCTGACCAACGCCGCCAAGCTCATGCGCGAGAGCGGCGCCGCCAGCGTGCGCGCCGCCGTCAGCCACAGCCTGCTCAGCCCCATCGCCTACGAACGCCTCGCCAAGGGCTATATCGACGAGCTCATCACGACCAATACGATTCCCATCGATCCCCGCGGCCTGCCCATCCAGGTGCTCAGCGTGGCTGGCTTGCTCGGCGAAGCCATTGTGCGCATCCATAGCAACGAGAGCGTCACCAGCCTGTTTCGCGTCAAGGGGTTTTGACCGCCTGCTAAATCCATTCCCTCGCCGGCTGGATAAAATACTGCACGGAACTTTTTGGCGCGGTATTTTGTCCCTCTTTGCTCCATGAAATCCAAATCCCTTTCCAGCCTTGCGGTTGCAACTTTGGCGATCGGCGCCGCGGGTCTGTTCCTCGCCGCCAAGGATGTCCCCAAGCCCGTGCTGCACATCGATTCCACGCCGGTTTCCGAGGGCAAGTCGCCCGTCGTTACCAGCTATGCCGACGTCATCGACCCGGTGAAGAAGGCCGTGGTTTCCGTTTATTCGACAAAAATTATCCGCGAACGCCTCCCGGTTAATCCTTTTTTTCGCCAGTTTTTCGGCGACGAGGCGGCTCCGGAACGTGAAAGCAAGGAACAGGGCCTTGGCTCCGGCGTCATTGTCTCGTCCGACGGCTATATTCTCACCAACAACCATGTCGTCGAGGGGGCCGATGAACTGAATGTCCTCCTGCCCGACAGCCGCGAATTCAAGGCCAAAGTTATCGGGGCTGATCCCAAGACGGACATCGCGATCATCAAAATCGAGGCCGACCACCTGCCCACGGTCATCCTGGCCGACAGCGACAAACTACGCGTCGGCGACGTGGTCTTCGCCATCGGTAATCCACTCAACGTTGGTGAGACCGTCACCATGGGTATAGTCTCGGCCACCGGTCAAAAAAAACTGGGCCTGCTTGACAACGTTGGCGGCTACGAGGATTTCATCCAGACGGACGCCGCCATCAACATGGGCAACTCCGGTGGCGCGCTGGTCGATGCCAAGGGCCGCGTCGTCGGCATAAATAGCGCCATTCTCTCCACCTCTCGTGGCAACATCGGAATCGGTTTTGCCATCCCCATTGATCTGGCCGCAAACATCATGCAGAGCCTCATCGGGACGGGCAAGGTCACGCGCGGATACCTCGGGGTCAACACCGATGCCCTGACGGCTGAAATTGCGGAGCAGCTTGGCGTCAGCAAGGACACCCAGGGCGTCGTCATCACGGATGTGAAGCCCGACAGTCCCGCGGCCAAGGCCGGCCTTAAACGCAGTGACGTCATTCTTGCCCTGAACGACAAGGCGGTGGAGTCGCTGGAAGATTTGCGCTTGCTCATCTCCGAGACGGCGCCCGGCACGGAGGTGACCATCCAATTTGTGCGCAATGGCAAGGAGAAGACAGTCAAGGCCACCCTCGGCACGCTCTCGGATGAAATCGCGGACAACGAGCTGCTTCCCGGCGTGGCGGTGGCCAAGCTCACGGATGATAAGCGCCGCGAACTCAATATCGACGATCGCGTCGCCGGCCTGCTCGTCACCAATGTGGCGGACAATTCGCCTTACAGTGACAAGCTGGCGAGTGGCGCCGTCATCATTGAAATCGACCGTATACCTGTCGCCACCACCGTGCAGGCGGCCAAGGAAATGCTCACCAGCGGCCGCCATCTCTTCCTCGTTTACTTCCACGGGGTCTTCGGCTTCCAGCTCATCGACGTGAAATGACAGTTGGCATGCGCCAAGTATCAAGTGGCAGGTAACAAGTATCAGGAGTATGTGTGCAGTGCGCTCTTGTTACTTGATACCTGGTACTTGTCACCTTTCCGCCTCAGCTCCCCGGCTTTTCCACCGGGAGCTTTGCCAGCCATTCGGGAACCTGGTCGGCCGGGTAGGTCGGGAAGCTCAATTCCATCAGTGAAATTGCCGGTACGTCGAATTTGGCCACCCCGGCGCTTCGATCCACGAGCATCGCGATGCCCACCGGCGCCGCGCCCCCGCGCCGCACGATCTCGAGGGCTTCCAGCACCCGTCCACCGCGCGTCACCACGTCCTCGACGACCAGCACGCGCTCGCCCGGCGCGAACCCAAAGCCGCGCCGCAGCACCAGTGCATTGTTTTCCTTTTCCGCAAAGAGGTAGCGGGCCTTGGCCTGTCGGGCCACTTCCTGCCCGATGACAAGCCCGCCCATGGCTGGCGCCAGCACGGTCGAGAAGCCCAGCCCGGCCAGCTTGGCCCGCAGCAGCCCTGCCAGGCGCTCCACCGCATCCATGTGCTGGCAGACCTGCGCACACTGGAAGTAATGCGCGCTGTGCAGCCCGGAGCGGAGGATAAAATGGCCCTGCATAAGCGCTTTTGTGCGGGTGAAAATTTCGAGCGCTTCGGTTTGGGTCGCATCCATGCGCCCACGCTGCGGCTTCGTGGCAAAAAAACAAAAACATTTTTGCAGTGCAGGGGATTTTGTCTAGGGTGGGGCCATGGTCACCGCCGTGCCTCCCCTCGAAGACGAACTCGGCGACGTGCTGGAGAAGGCGCTGCGCCAGACCGGGCTCGCCCTGCCCCTGCTGGCCGAACGCGCGCAAGTGGACGCGGCGCGCCTGCGCGATGCCATCGATTACCGCTCCGATCTTACCTGTGACGAGTTGCGCCGGATCGCCACCGTGCTCGGCCTCAACGAAGTCGGTCTCTGCGCTCTCGGCGTCGGCCGCTATCCGCTGCCGGAGATCGGGTCCCTGCCGTTTTGCGTGTATCCGCTGCACATGGCGCACGGCATCGGGGTGGCCAATGCCTACCTTGTGACCGAACGCGGTGCCGATCACGGCCTGCTGTTTGACGCCGGAGCGGCATTTTCATCCTTGCAGCGGGTCTGGCCGGCCGCCGTGAAAAAAATCGACGCGGTTTTCCTCACGCATGTCGAGGCTGAGCATGCCGGCGGGTTGTGCGAAGCGCTCAAGGCTTTTGGCACACCCCGGGCCTTTGTGCCCGAGGGGGCGAGTGCACCGTGCGCCGAACCGCTGGGCGAGGGAGCGGTGCAGGTCTTTGGCCAGCTTGAGGTGACGGCTTTCGGCACGCCCGGCCATTGTGCGGCGCACAACTGCTATCTGGTCGGCACCCCCCCCCCGCGCGAGGGCTCGGCCTTGTTGGTGTCGGGCGATCTGTTATTTGCCGGATCGGTGGGCGGCGGTTACTTTTGCCAGCAGCGGCTGGCCGAGCAACTGCACCGCATCCTCGCAGCGGTGCCGGAAAACACCGTGGTCGCCCCGGGCCATGGGCCGATGACGACGATGGAAAACGAACGGCAATTCAATCCGTTTTTGGCCTGAAACATGGGACGTTGGGCGTTCAAGGCGGCCCGCTTTCGCCCCTCGACAGGCTCCTGGGGCTACGGCGTGGCAGGCATCGCATTGCGATGCATGGTCGGGGCGGTGAGATTCGAACTCACGACCTCTACGTCCCGAACGTAGCGCTCTACCAGGCTAAGCTACGCCCCGACAAACACATCAGTTCCCTGCAGAACGCCGGATCAAAGGAAATTTTGTCCGGCGAAGAACAGAAAGAAAATGCAGGCAGGCCTTGGGTTCACCAGCAAGGAGAAAACCAAACTTTTAATCCAAAGCGCACGACTTAGTGCGCGCTCTGGATCAATGCACCGTGGCTGCTGGCGGAGGCGGAACGGAAGTCAGTCCGCTGGCGGAGACTTTTTGTGCCACAATGTCGTAGGTGCGCTGAACCTCAAGGTCAGCACTACGACGGTCGATTTTTGCCAGTTCGACCTGTTTCTGCAGTTCAAAGACTTCGCGCGAGAGCTTTTCGTGATCGGCCTGCAGGGAATCAAGTTGGGTCTGAAGATCCGCGGCCTGCTTGGAATAACTGTCGGCTTCCTGTTGGAATTTTGCCGTTTCGTCGGCCAATTTTTGCTTGCTGGCTTCAAACTTGGCGAGGTGATCGGCCTCCTGCTGGGCTTCCTCGGCGTGCTGGGCTTGCTCGCGTGCCTGCTGGTCGGCCTGGGCCTTTTCCATGGCGTCTTTCTTGCTTTGTGCGTCCGCGGCAGCTTTGTCTGCGGCAGCTTTGATTTGCTGCTGCACAATGATGTCCTGCTGCGCGCTGAATTGCCGGTAATAGACGCAGAAAACCCCAAGCAAAACGATGGGGACGATAAGATAGAATTTATTCATGGGAGGCGGGCTTAGGAATTATTGGCGGCTGCGGCTTTTCTGGCGGCTTCGTCTGCGCGGGCTTTTTCAGCCGTCGCCAGCTTATCAAGCAGGCCGAGAATTTCCTGGCGATTGGCCTCGGCTTGCTGGACGTAAGACTTGAGAAAAGCCTGTTCTTTCACGGCATCTTCCTTGGTGGTCCGGAGCTCGGCGAGGGCGGCTTGCTCGAGTTTAATTTCCTTCGTCAACTCGGTGACTTCCTGCTCGTATTTTTGCTTGTCGTTGTGGGCTTTCACTCGCGCAGCATCCGCCGCAGCGAGGGCTTCCTGCTCAGCTTTGTCGCGCGCGGCCTTGGCTTCGCGCTCAGCTCTGCGCCGATCAGCGTTCTGATTCGCCTCAATGCTGGCCTGGCGCCGGGCTTCGGCTTCGGCATTGGCTTTGTCCTGCTGTTCCTTAAACTCCTGCTTCTGCTTTTGCGCCAGCTTCTGATCGTAGCTTCTTGCGAAGGGAACATAGAACAGGCAAAACACGATGACGCCGCAGAGCGGCACGAGCATATAAATGTATTTTTTCTTCATGGCAAAGTGAGGTGAAAGTTACTCGGTTCTACGGAAAGCGGCGTCGCGCTGGGCAATGGCGGATTTCACCGCTTCGCGGAGGTTGGCAATGGTTTTGTCATCGGACGGGGTCAGATTGGGGCATTTGGCGGCGCTTTCCACGGCTTGTCCAGCCAGCTCGAATTTCTGCAACTCCATGGCCAGATAGGCGTAGAACAGCCATGATTGCGCAGGTTTTTCACCGCCATCCCTGGCCACGCAGGCTTGAATGTCAGCCAGCGCATCGGCCGTCTTGTTCAGGCCGTAGAGAATCTGCGCGGCAAGGAAGTTGAATTGGCCGGTTTCGGGAAAGAGCTTGGCGGTTTCGTGCAGGACATCCACCGCTTTCAAGTCATTGTGCAATTGCTGGTAGGCATCGGCCAGAAGCACCCAATTATTCTGAGTGGACTTGATGCTCCCATCATGCAGGCCGCTCGCGAGCAGCTCGGCGCCCTGTTGGTATTGGCCAATATTAAAGTAGAGGCTGAACAGCTCGAAATTGTCTTCCGGCTTGTTCATGGCCCCATACTTATGGGCGCGCTCGATGGTGACAATGGCACGCAGATTATATTCAAAGGCCATTTCTTTATCCTTCGCCTTCTCCGCGTTACTGGCCAGGATGGCATAGAATGCCGTGAGTTGCTGCCAGTAGGATTTATTGTCAGGCTTGGCTTTCAGGATGGACTCGAGCATGTCGGCTGCATCGGCGTAATTGCCGAGTTGCGAAAGTGTAGCCAGTTTGAGGATGTACAAGTTTTCGTTTGGACGGGCGGCCGCGCGCAGGCCTTTCTCGGTTTCGGCCAGGGACATTTTGACAAGCTCAAGATCGGGGTGCTTCGCATCAAACCCGGCCATGGTGTAAAGGAGCTGGGCGTAGAACATTTCGCCGTTCTCGATGCTGTCGGGGGCGGGAGAAGGTGCTGGTGTGGCCGTCGGATCCGTATTGCTGACCTCAAGCCACCGCGCGATGGCGGTCCGGGCGGTGTTATAGTCGGCGCGCTGTACATCAGGATCTCTGCTCGTGGCTCCGCGTTCAAAACAGAGATTGGCAATGTAGAAGCGCAATTGCTGGGCATCCTTGGCCTCAAAATAGCCGTACGTATCGGAGAGGTTGAGGGCAGTCTGCAGAAAATCGATTGCGACAAAGCGGGCGCTTTGGTCGTTTTTTCGGAAAAGATAAGTGGCCTTGATTCGTGAAAGCACGGCTCGATCAAAGCTGGTGGGGCCAGCCGTCGCCAGGAGCGAGTCCACCAAGGCCATGGCCTCATCCATCTTGTTGGCATCTTCGAGGGGTTTCAATTCCTGCAGCTTGTCGGCAGTAGCCTCGCTGAGCTCAGGGTGCGGTTTATCATCGGCGCGGGCCGTGATAAAACCGGCGGACAAAAACACCGCCAGCAACAGGGCACGGAAGGAAGACGAAAAGGGTGAGGCAGCCGTAAACATGGATGGGATCAATTGTTGTCGAGCGTGAAGGCCATGGGAATTTGCATGCGGACGGAAACCGCATGTCCGCCTTTCCTGCCGGGTTTGAATATCCACTTGGAAAGGCCGGTGACGGCGGCTTGATCCAGTTCGTTGAAGCCGGAGCTGGTGTCGACATGGGCATCCTGGACATGGCCTTCAGCGTCGCAAATGAAGCCGACGACAACGGTGCCAGTGGTATTGTTGATCCTCATTTCCGGGGGATAAGTAGGCTGCGGTTGAAAGCGCGGCATGGGCTGCTGGTCGAGGTCGGCCAGATCGAAGATCTTCACGTTCTTGAGATTGGTGCGCTGGACGTTGATATTAACGTTGCCGACATTGAGATTCTGGGGTGGCGGCGGCTCGACGGGCGTGACAAACGCGTCGACCGGCACGGTGGTGGGTATATCCGCCAGGGCGGGTGGGGCAATCAATGGCGTGTCGGTCTGCTCGGGCTCTTTTTCCGGCTCATCCGGTGGCGGCGGGGGCGGGATGATGATCTTTATGTTCGGTGTATCATCCTCTACCATCAGGTGTTTGGGCGGGCTTTTATGCACCATCGCCACGCCGACGTGGATGCCGAGGACAAGAAGAAAAGCAATGAGTGTGTCGCGACGCATTTTAATGGCCGGTCTGATAAGTTCTCGAAGTATCGATGGATACTTGCTCGATGTTAAGGAGGCGGATTTGGTCGAGTACGGCGATAGCCTGACCGAAGAGGGCTTTGTCGTCGGTGGTGATTAGCACACGCACATCCTTGGGATGTGCCTGCTGATAGCTGGTGAGACGCCAGCGAAGCTCTCTCAGGGAGATGGGCTCCCCATCAAAGAAAACGGTGTCACCGTCGGAGATTTGCAGCTTAAGAACCTTGGGTGGAGGCGGTTTATGGGGGTCAGGAGGCACCGAATAAGGCAGTTCAACGGGCACGGATGCGAGCTGGTGCAGCGACAGGGTGAACAAGACGAAGGTGGCAAGCAGGAAGAAGATGACGTCAATGAGAGGGATGATCTCAATGCGTGCCTTTTTCTTAAAAATGGTTTTGAAGACTCCGCCTTGCATGATTTTTTAAAATTGAGGGGTCGTTAACTTAAACGTGGAGAACCGAGGAAACTTAGCGAAAACACCCGTTTATTCTGCGTGGCGGGTCTTTGGCTTGGTGCGGGTCTCGATAAAAACTTTCCTAAAACCGGCCAGGCGTGCCTGATCCATCACGTAGATGACTCCGGAGAAATGGGCGGTCTCGTCACCGTTTACGAGGATCCTACCATCGGGCTCCTGCATATGATAGTCGGTGATCCGCTGCAGGAACTCGGTCGCGCTTACCGGATCCTTGTCCCACGCGAGATCGCCTGCGGGCAGGATCGTGACCGTGTGCGAACCATTGGGATCGCGCGGCTCGCCGGTCTCACTGTCGGGCTGTTTCACCGGCTGGCCGTTGGACTTGGTCAGCGAGAGGGTGAACAGGACGAAGGTGGCCAGCAGGAAGAAGATGACGTCAATCAGCGGGATGATCTCGATGCGTGCCCGTTTGCGTTTGCCGCCGGAAGTAGCGCCTTCACTCATGGGTGATTATAATACTGGCGTGAAAAAAAGGGGTGCCGAACGCAGCCGGGGCCTTATTGCGGGAAGGGCGGGGCGGTTTCGGATTTCTTGATGATCAGCTCGAGCGCGTTGAAAGTGTCATCGACCTCGTGTCTCGCTTCTTCGACGCGGGCGTTAAGATAATTATAAGGGAAAAGGCAGGTGACCGCGATGAAGATACCGCAGCAGGTGGCGATGAGCGCCTCGGCCACGCCGCCGGTGATCGTGGTGGTCGCGGCGACATCGCCGGTGCCGAGTGCACCGAAGGTGCGCATCATGCCAGTGATGGTGCCAAGCAGGCCAAGCAACGGAGAAGCGGTGATAACGGTATCGAGCGTGGCGAGACCTTGCGAGAAGCGGGTCATTTCCTGATTGGCTGCGCGAATGAAGGCATTGGAGAGGGAGAGATCCTTGTTGGAAAGGGCGTAGGTCAGGATGCGAGCCACAAAGTCCCGGCTCTGCCGGCCGATCTCAACGGCGCCGTCGATGTCGCGGGCCTCGACCTTTTCAAGCATCTTTTCCACGACCTCGTGTTGGCGGGCGCTGTTCTCCCGGAAGATAAAGATCAGGCGCTCGATAACAACGGTGAAACCGACGAGCGAGATGATGAGGATGGGCCACATCACGACGCCGCCCTTTTTAAATAATTCCATCGGCGTATCGTCGCCGAGCAAGAAGGCTAGATTGAGGCAGTGGGTAATCATATGCGTGGATGAGTTGATTTAGAGGTTAAGGTTCGAAAGGTGGAGAAAAGCGAAGGGGTCTCGATCGGGCAGGAAATAGGTTGCGGCGAAAGATTCAAGTTTCCTTAAGGGGTCTTTGCAAGCGGACTATTAGCAGCAAATTTTTTCAAAAAGGGAATTGATAATTATAACTGAGCCGAAGGTATTAGCTGAATTATGCGCAGCTATTTGTTGGGCGCAAGCTGCGGGCAGAGGCAACAACGGCCGCAGCTTGAGGCTTTGAAGAAGAGGGGCGGAATGAAAGGGGAGGGCAAGCGAAGTAGAAGGGTAACCTTGAAAAACTTGCGTGAGCACTGTCAAACATCTTTGTCAAATACGCCAAAGATTTTGTTCTGGCCAGCCCGGTCCAAACGGAAATTTTTCGCAAGTGGAATGCGACGTTTGGCCCCGTCCCAGTGTGAAGGTCGAAAGCCCTTCGACGGGTTCGACCCATTCGGCAAGCTCAGGGCGGGCAAGTTCACCACAGGTTTGCTCGGGGCCATTCGTCGCGCAAAAAAATGGCCTGCCATGAGCAAGTGAAGCGCGTCGAATGGCTGCCCGACTAGGACTCGAACCTAGACAGAACGAGTCAGAGTCGTTCGTGCTACCATTACACCATCGGGCAGTGGGCGAAATTTTTGACCGCGTCGCAAAGTGGAGCCGGCGATGGGATTCGAACCCGCAACCGCCTGTTTACAAAACAGGTGCTCTACCATTGAGCTACGCCGGCGAAACTCGCTGCGCTTTTTTATTAATCAGGATATCAACTAATAAAAGAGTTTGGAAAAAATGAAAGGGCTTTCAACCAGGCCGCACCATGCGAGCTGGTGGCTCCCCGGGGACTCGAACCCCGAACCTACTGATTAAGAGTCAGCTGCTCTACCATTGAGCTAGGAAGCCAGAACAGAACTGTAAGGGACAAAAAGCTCAACAACCGGCGGGTGATGTCAACCGCAATTCCCTCTATGACTTCAGACCAAACCGTTTAACCGCGAATAGGCGCGAATAAGCGTGAATATTTCTGGTCGGATTTTGAACGCGGAGGTCACAAAGGGAAGGGAAAGGTTTTTGGGGTTTTCCCGCGGGTTCCGCGGATGATCGCGGATGGGGTTTTTGATTGTTCCTGGATTCATGGCTTCCTTCTTAAACCACGGCGATCAATCCAGGAATTTGCTTGTGGAAAACTGTGCTGCCAGCGCAGCACACGGCCTGCAGTTGTTTGCCAATATCAGCGTCAATCCGCGTTATCCGCGGGAAAGGCCTTATTCTTGCAAAATTCCCCTTGCCAATCGGGCCCATGCCCTGTGTTTTTTAACACTCCACTCATGCAAAAGACGAAAAAATCCGTCGCCAAGCGCTTCAAACTCTCCGCCCGCGGGAAGCTGATGCGCCGCACGCCGGGCTTCCGTCACCTGCTGGCCGCGAAAACGACAAAACAAAAACGTCGCGCTTCGAAGGACAAGCTGGTGGCCGAAGGCCATGCCAAGCCGCTCAAACGCTGCCTGCCGTTCGGCCTTTGATCAAAAGCCCAGCGCAATCCCAACTTCGCCAGGCGGGTGAATCTTAACGAGACGACCCGCCGACGACCAAAATAAAAAACCAACATGCCTCGTGTCACTAACTCCCCCGCGTCGCGCAAGCGCCGCAAGAAAGTGCTGAAATACGCCAAGGGCTATTTCGGCAACAAATCCAAGCTCTTTCGCTATGCGAAGGAAGCCGTCCAGCACGCCTGGCAATATGCCTACCGCGACCGCCGGAAGAAAAAAGGCAACTGGCGATCCCTGTGGATCGTGCGCCTCAACGCCGCCTGCCGCGCCGCCGGCCTCAGCTACAACCGCTTCATTGAAGGCCTCCGTGCCGCCAATATCGAGCTCGACCGCAAGGTTCTCGCTGACATTGCCGTGCGCGACGAAATCGCCTTCAAGGCCCTGGTCGCACAAGCCCAGGATGCGTTGAAGACCAAGGCCGCCGTGAAAAAAGGCTGAACGGCTGAAAGACTGAAGGACTGGATTACGATCCGGTTTCATCCCCAAAGGACGGTCTCGCCATTCGGCGCGCCGTCTTTTTTTATTTTTAACACCAAGATCGCAAAGAAGCCGAAGCGACCAATGTTTGCTCTGTTCTGTTTTTCCAAGCCGTAGCCCAGGCCTTGTTTTTCGCTCTCGCCGAAGTCTCTTTGCGGCCTTTGTGTTAAAACGATTTCCCCATGCACGACCAACTTACCGCGCTGCTCGCCAAAGCCACGGCCGAACTCGCCGCGCTGCCATCGCGGCCTGACTTCGAGGCGGCCAAGGCCCGCCTCGTCGGCCCCAACGGCGAACTGACCGCGCTCATGAAACAGATGGGCGCCGTGCCCAAGGAGCAACGCCCCGCGCTGGGCAAGCTCATCAACGAGGCCAAGACCCAGCTCCAATCGCTGCTCGACGACGCGCTCCGCCGCATCGCCCAGGCCGAGATCGCGGCGCAAATCGGCGCATCAATCGATCCCACGCTGCCATCGCCCGACGCCGGCCCGGGCACCCGACATCCCGTTACGCTCGTGCGCGAGGAAATGTGCCGCATCCTGCGCAAGGCCGGATTCGCCGTCGCCGACGGCCCCGAGGTGGAGACCGAGTTCTATTGTTTCGACGCGCTCAACACCCCCGCCGATCACCCCGCGCGCGATGCGCAGGACACGTTTTATTTCCCCGAGACCACACACTTCGGCAACATTGCCCCGCACACGCCCGGCGAACGCTACCTCCTGCGCACGCAGACCTCCTCGGTGCAAATCCGCACCATGCTCCAGCAGCAACCGCCCGTGCGCATCGTTTCGCCCGGCCGCTGCTTCCGCCGCGACACGACCGACGCCTCGCACTTGGCCAACTTCCACCAGCTCGAGTGCCTCTACGTTGACCGCGATGTCACCGTGCGCGACCTCAAGGCGCTGCTCGACTACATCTTCACGTCGCTGCTCGGCCCCGGCACCAAGACGCGTTTCCGTCCGCACTATTTCGGCTACACCGAGCCGAGCTTTGAGGTCGACCTCAGCGCGAAGCACCTCCCCAAGGTCAACAAGGAATGGATGGAGATCGGCGGCTGCGGCATGGTCGATCCCGCCGTGTTCGAGGCGGTCAACTACGATCCGGAAGTTTGGAGCGGCTACGCCTTCGGCCTGGGCCTCGAGCGCCTCGCCATGACGCTCTACGGCGTCGATGACATGCGTTATTTCTGCCAGAACGACCTGCGTTTTCTTAAGCAGTTTGCCTGAGAACAGTAGCGAGTAGCGAGGAGTGAGTAGTGACCATGGCTGACAAAAAATCCAAATCCTTTCGCGATGTGTTAGTGTGGCAAAGAGCCCACGCTTTCACGCTCGCGGTCTATCGCTCGACGGAGTCTTTTCCCAAGCACGAACTCTTTGCACTTACCTCACAAGTGCGCCGTGCTGCAGCGAGCATTCCCTCAAATTTTGTCGAAGGCTTTCGCAAACGTACGCCGGCGGATAAACTTCGCTATTATAACATCGCGCAAGCCTCAGCCGATGAGTGTCTCTATCAGCTCATACTTGCGAATGACCTAAATTACACTGATACAGCCAAGCTCCAGGCCGAACTCGAGGAAGTTTCCCGGATGCTACAGGGTTACATCAACGGGTTCGAACGCTAAGCCATATGACCTACTCGCTACTCACTACCCGCTACTCGCTGCTGCCATGAAGATATCCCTCAACTGGCTCAAGGACTACGTCAAACCCCTCGACGCTTCGGTCGAGGAGATCTCGCGGGCCGTCACCTTTCTCGGCTTCGAGGTCGAGGGCGTGCACCCCACCGGTGCGCCCAAACTCAACCAGGTAGTCGTCGGCGAAGTCCTCACGCGCAACAAACACCCCAATGCCGACAAGCTTTCCATCTGCACCGTCGATATCGGCCCGGCCGGTGGGGTGAAGACCATCGTTTGCGGCGCGCAAAACTACAAAGTCGGCGACCGCGTGCCGGTCGCGCTGCCCGGCGCCGTGCTGCCCGGCGATTTTCAAATCAAGCAGTCCAAGATCCGGGGCGAACTTTCCGACGGCATGATGTGCTCGGCCAAGGAACTCGGCGCCGCCGAGGACGCCGCTGGCCTGCTCATTCTCGACGGTCGCCCGGCGCTCGGCGCGCCGATCAACGAGGTGCTTCCGCCCGGCGACGTTGTCTTCGATGTTGAGATCACGCCCAACCGTCCCGACTGCCTTTCGCACCTCGGCCTCGCGCGTGAACTCGCGGCCTGGCTCAAGAGCGACCTCGTTTATCCGCCGACCAAATTCAACGGCCAGCTGCCCGGCGCCGCGCCGCATCCGCACCTGCTCTCGTCCGTCAGTGTCGAGGCGGATGAAGATTGTCCGCTCTACACGGCCACCATCATTGCCGGCGTGAAGATCGGTCCCAGCCCGGCCTGGCTCCAGGCGCGCCTCAAGGCGGTGGGGCTTCGCCCGGTCAACAACGTCGTCGATGTCGGCAACTACGTCATGCTCGAGTCCGGCCAGCCGATGCATGCGTTTGATGCCAGGAAAATCAGCGGCCGAAAAATCATCGTCCGCCGCGCCTCCGACGGCGAAAAGCTCACCACGCTCGACGGCAAGGAACGCACGCTCTCCTCGCGCATGCTCGTCATCGCCGATGCGGAGAAGCCTCTCGTTATCGCCGGCATCATGGGTGGCGCCAACGCGGAAGTGGACGAGACCACGACCGACCTCGTGCTCGAGGTCGCCTATTTCAAGCCGCAGTCCATCCGCTGGACCTCGAAGCGGCTCGCCCTCGCATCCGACTCGTCCTATCGCTACGAGCGCGGCGTCGATCCGCATACCCTGGTCGAAGACGCGCACCGTGCCATCGACCTCCTGCTCGAAACCGCCGGTGGCGCGGTTGTTGGCCCGCTCTGCAAAGTCGGCGGCGACGTGCCGTGGAAACGCGAGATCGCCATCACCCCCGCCTTTATTCGTCGCAAGCTCGGCTTCGATATTCCCGCCGACGAGATGAAAGCCGCGCTTGAATCGCTCGAGTTGAAAATCGTGCGCGAAGACGAACTGGTCACCGGGCCGCAATGGACGGTGTCGGTTCCGAGCTGGCGCGGGGATCTCGACCGTCCCATCGATCTCGTCGAGGAAGTGTTGCGGCTTTACGGCACCGACCAGGTGCCCGCCGGCCCGGTGGTCGCGCCCGGTCTTCCCGTTGATGACGCCCCTGTCGTGCGCTTCACCCGCCGCGTCACCGAATATCTTGTCGGCCAGAATTTCCATGAGTGCCTCAGCTACACGCTGCGCTCGCGCCAGGAACTGCAAACCTGGGTCTCGCAAACCTCCGCGCAGGAACTCGCGCTGGCCAACCCGCTGGTCGAGGACATGTCGCACCTGCGCTCCACGCTCGCGATGGGCCTGCTCGACACGGTCAAGCTCAACCAGTCGCGCGGTGTCGCGGTCTCTCGCATCTTCGAGGCCGGCCGCGTGTTCGTCGAGCGCGACGGGCGGATTTTCGAAGCTGCCAGCGCGGGGTTCCTGCTCGTGCAAAACGCCGCCGACCGCGCCTGGCTCCACCGCGAGCCGGCTGATTTCTACACCGCCAAGCGCCATGTCGAAATCCTGGCCGCCGCCGCGGGCATCGATCTCTCGCGCCAAACGCTCGATCGGGTCGCCGGGCCGTATTTTGGCTGGCAGGAAGGTCACTCCGCCACCACGGGCGACATCATTCGCGATGGTTGGACCGTGCGCTTTGGGATGCTCAATCTTGCGATGATCGGCGCGCTGGGCCTTGAAGGTAAGATTTACTGCGGCATATTCTCGATCCTTCCGGAAAAACTCGGCGCCACCACCGCGCGCCATCGCTACGCCGACTTCAGCCTGTTCCCCGCCGTGCTGCGCGACCTCGCGCTCGTCGTCGATGCGGGCGCTCTCTCCGGCGAAGTCGGCGCCAAGCTGACCGCGACCGCCCGCGCCGCGGCCGGCAGCGCGTTCGGCCTTGAGTCGGTTGATGTCTTTGACGTTTACCAAGGCCCGGGGCTGCCCGAGGGAAAAAAGAGCCTCGCGTTTTCCTTGGTCTTCCGCGCCGCCGACCGCACGTTGACCGATCCCGAGGTCAATGCGGTTTTCCAAAAAATCCAGGACGAACTCGTGAAGTCCACGCCTTATCAAATCCGAAAATAGCAGCGAGTAGCGGGTAGTGAGTAGCGAGCATGCTACACAATCTACTCACTACTCGATGCTCACTACTCACTACTTCTCTCATGTCCCAGCCCACTGACCTCAATCTCGACCACGTGGCCAATCTCGCCCGCCTGGCGCTCACGCCCGAGGAAAAGGCCCGTTTCTCGACCCAGATCGGCGACGTGCTCGTTTATATCGCACAGTTGAAGGAAGTGGATGTCAGCGGCGTTGAGCCGACTGCGCACGCGTTTCCGCTTTTCAATGTCTGGGCCGACGATGTGCCGCAGCCGGGCCTGTCCGTCGAGCTCGCGCTCAAGAACGCGCCCGCGCAGCGCGACCACATGATCGCCGTGCCGAAAGTCGTGGAATGAACAAAAGTAGTGAGTAGCGAGTAGTGAGTATCGAGCATGCTACGCTAACATTTTTCTCCTGACTCCTGACACACTCTTCTGATGCTCACTACTCGCTACCCGCTACTCGCTACTTGTCGCTAACCAATGTCCTCAGAGCTTTTTTTCCAGCCCGTCACCGATCTCGCCGCACAGCTTGCGGAGAAAAAGATTTCTTCGGTCGAGCTGATGCAGGCGGTGCTGGCGCGCACGAAAGCGGTCGATGCGAAGGTGCAGGCCTTCAACTCGTTTGACGAAGCCGATGCGCTGGCGCAGGCCCGCGCATCCGATGCACGCCGTGCCGCCGGGCAGGCGGGCGGGCCGCTCGACGGCATTCCGGTCGGCCTCAAGGACGTCATTTCCGTCGCCGGCCAGCCGCTGACCGCGTCGAGCAAAATGCTCGCAAACTTCATCTCGCCCTACGACGCGACCGTCACGCGCAAGCTCAAGGCCGCCGGCGCGATTTGCTGGGGCCGCCTCAATCTCGATGAGTTTGCGATGGGCTCGTCCACGGAAAACTCTGCTTTCAAGACCACCTGCAACCCGTGGGATCTTACCCGTGTGCCCGGCGGCTCGTCGGGCGGCAGCGCCGCGGCCCTTGCCGCGGGCGAGGCGATCGCCGCGCTCGGCTCCGACACCGGCGGCTCCATCCGCCAGCCAGCCGCGCTTTGCGGCGTCGTTGGCCTCAAGCCCACCTACGGCCTGGTTTCGCGCTATGGCCTTATTGCTTTCGCGTCGTCACTGGACCAGATCGGCCCGTTCACGCGCACGGTCGAGGACGCGGCGGTCTTGCTCGGCGCCATTGCCGGCCACGATGCGAACGACTCGACGTCGTTCAAAGCCGAAATACCCGACTATCGCGCCGAGCTCGCAAAACGCAAAGGCCCGTGGAAACTCGGCATCGCGAAGGAGTATTTCGCCGCGGGTCTCGATCCCGAAGTGGGCGCCGCTGTTCAGGCCGCGATCGACCATTACAAAAAACTCGGCTGTGAAATCCGCGAGATTTCCCTCCCGCATACGAAATACGCCGTCGGCGTTTATTACATCATCGCCACCGCCGAGTGCTCGTCGAATCTCGCCCGTTTCGATGGCATCCGCTACGGCCATCGCTCGAAGGATGCGACCGATGCCCTGGATATTTATTTCAAGTCGCGGGCCGAGGGCTTCGGCCCCGAGGTGAAACGTCGCATCATCCTCGGGACCTACGTGCTGAGCAGCGGTTATTACGACGCGTATTACCTCCGCGCGCAAAAAGTCCGCACGCTCATCCGCCGGGATTTTCTCAACGCTTATAAGGAAGTGGACGCCATTCTCACGCCGACCTCGCCCACGCCCGCGTTCAAAAAGGGAGCCAAGGCCGATCCACTCGCCATGTATTTGTGCGACATCTACACCATCGGCGTGAACCTCGCCGGCCTGCCCGGCATCAGCCTGCCGTGCGGTTTCTCAAAAGGCGGCCTGCCCATTGGCCTGCAAATCATCGGCCAGCCCTTCAAGGAAGCCGACCTGCTCGCCATCGCCCGCGCCTACGAACAAGGCCACGACTGGCATCTAAAGCATCCCACACTATGAAAGGCAGCAGCGAGCATCGAGTAGCGGGTAGCGAGCATGCGTTGTCCGCGGTTATTTTCTACTCACTACCCTCTACTCACTACTCGCTACTATCTGCATGAAATACGAAGCGGTCATCGGTCTTGAGGTTCACGTCCAAATCAAGACGCGATCCAAGATGTTCACGCGCGTCGCCACCGGCTACGGCGCCGAGCCGAACACGCTGACCGACCCCGTCGTGCTGGCGCTGCCCGGCGTGCTGCCGGTCATGAACAAGGCCGCGCTCGATGCGGTCATCAAGTCCGGGCTCATGCTGGGCTGCGAGATCGCGCCGGTCTGCAAATGGGACCGAAAAAATTATTTCTATCCCGACTCGCCGAAAAATTACCAGATTTCACAATACGACCAGCCCATCTGCCTCGGCGGCACGGTCGAGATCGAGCTACCCGGCCCCGCGCGAAACGTCATGGGCGAACATAAAAAAATTCCGCTCACGCGCATCCACCTTGAGGAAGACGTCGGCAAGCTCAACCACTCCGCCACCGGCTCGCTCATCGATTACAACCGCGCCGGTACGCCGCTCATGGAAATCGTTTCCGAGCCCGCGATGCACACGGCCGAGGAGGCCTACGCCTACCTGACGTCGCTCCGACAGACGATGATCTACGGCGGCATCTCCGATTGCGACATGGAAAAGGGCCAGTTGCGCTGCGATGCCAATATTTCGATCCGACCGGTTGGTGAAACCAAGCTCGGCACGAAGGTCGAATTGAAGAACCTCAACTCGATTTCGTTCGTGCGCGATGGCATCGCCCACGAAATCAAGCGTCAGGTTGCCGTGGCCGAGTCCGGCGGCACAATCATGCAGGAGACGCGCGACTACGACGGCCAGACCGGCGCCTCGCAATCGCTGCGCTCAAAGGAAATGGCGCACGATTACCGCTATTTCCCCGATCCCGACCTCATGCCGGTGAAAGTGGACGAGGCGTGGATGCAAAGCCTGCGCGCCGAGTGCCCCGAACAGCCGTTCGAGAAGCAGCGGCGGTTCATGGAGCAATACCAAATCCCTTACACGATCACCTCGGTGCTCGTGCCCGATCGCGAGTTGAGTGATTTTTTTGAGGAAGCCGCGAAACTTGCCGGCCCGGGCAAAGCGCAGACTGCGGGCAACTGGATCGTTAACGACCTGCTCCGCGAACTCAGCAAAGCGAAGATTTCACTCGCTGACTCAAAGGTCCATCCAGCGCACATTGCCAAGCTAGCATCGCTTACTGCGGACGGTAAGGTTCCTCACATCTTAGCAAAAGAGATTTTTATCCACATGTTCGCCACCGGCGAAATGCCCGGCGCTATCGAGGGCCTCAAAGCCGAGACCAACACCGCCGAGCTCGAACAGTGGTGCCGCGAGGCCATCGCCGGCAATCCGAAGGCGCTGGCCGACTTCAAGGGCGGCAAGGACAGCGCGATCAACGGATTCAAGGGCCCGGTGATGAAAGCCGCCAAGGGCAAGGCCGATCCGAAGCTGGTGGACGAGACCCTGCGCCGGCTCCTCGCACAGATGTGATGAGGTAGGGGCGGCTGCCCCCAGCCGACAAGGCTTCGCACTTGTCGCCGCCCGTTGGTTTCCGCCTTGGCCAAGGCTATGGCGGACGAGTCGGCCCGTTGAGGGCAACGGGCCTTGCTTATGTTGCCGCAACCCGCGCCGCCGGGTTGCGTGCAATCAATCTGCAAATAAGCTGGCCGCACCATGAAAACTCCAAACTCCATCCGCGGTTCGTTCTCGCGGCGCGACATGCTCAAGACCCTGGGTGCCGGCGCCGCTTTGCTCAGTGCCGGCCTGCTGGCGAAACAAAAGCTTTCCGCGGCCGACAATGGGCCCGCGCCTGCGGCGGGCGGCACCGCGCCGCTGCCGTGGGAGCTGCCCAAGCTCAGTTATTCCTATGATGCGCTTGAGCCGCACATCGACGCGCGCACGATGGAAATTCATTACACGAAACATCATCAGGCCTATATCGACAACGCGACGAAGATACTGGCTGATCATCCCAGTTTGCTCGCGCTGGGTGCCAATGGCCTCGTCGTCAATTTGGACAAGCTGCCGGATAAAATCCGCACGGCCGTGCGCAACAACGCCGGCGGCCATGTGAACCACACGTTTTTCTGGAGCATTCTCTCGCCGGTGGCCGGCGGTGCGCCTGCCGGTGCGCTCGCAGATGCCATCGCCAAAACATTCGGCACGTTTGATGACTTCAAGAAGCAGTTCACGATTGCCGCGCTTGGGCGTTTTGGCAGCGGCTGGGCCTGGCTCAGCGTGAAAGCCGGCGTGCTCACCATTCACTCGACGGCCAACCAGGATTCGCCGCTCACCGACGGCTTTGTCCCCGTGCTCGCCCTCGACGTGTGGGAACACGCCTACTACCTCAAGCACCAGAACAAGCGCGCCGCCTACATCGAGGATTTCTGGAACGTCGCCAACTGGCCGCAGGCCGGCGCCAATTACGAGGCCGCGATGAAGGCGTGAACGGGCATTTCGCGCGGCAGCGCGATGTCCCTCGTTTGAGGTAGGGGCGGCTGTCCCCAGCCGACAAGGCTTCGGTCCGTTGGGGCAACGGACCCTACCAATGGAACCGATTGATGCCCCAAAAACGAGTGAGGCAGCTCACAAGGAGCTGCCTCACGGGAAGGGGAACTGTCGACTAACTGCTACAGCAAAGGAAAAAGAAGATCAGCGGGCGGCCGAAGCTTCTGAGCTCTTCCGGTTGTTGGAAGAGGAGACGCCGAAGAATTCGACCACATGCGTCACATCGTTGTAACCACGATTCTTGAGCATGTCTTCGATTTGCTTGATCGCGCGGCGAAGTTCACTGGTGGTCTCGGCATCGATTTCTTCCACCCGGTGCGTGTCTTTGCAAACGACGTGGTAGTGGTTCGTGCCATTGAGATTGATTTCGTAAAGCGCCGTGCCGTTGTGCAGGAAGCTGCGGCGGACGAAGCCGAGCTCTTCAAACACGGCGAGACAGCGATACACCGTGACAAGGTCACACGAGCTGTCGGCCAGATCGGTGTGCACTTGCTCGATGCTTGCAGGTTGGGCGCGCTTGATGAGGGCGTTGATGATGGCGATGCGGGGCTGCGTGATACGCATACCGGCTGACTTCAAACGGGCACAGGCTTGATCGAGTGCCGAAGCTGTTCTGGGAGCGATTTTCGCGGCTGTCATTGTTGGGAAGATTTGTGTAGCAATCATGATGGTGTAAATTTTTAGCACAATCTTTTGCAATTGCGAGTAAAATCTTTGTTTATAAGTCATTTTTTTACCTAAAACACGTAAAAATTTACACAATGACTTGCATCATGATGATAACAGTTAAGAAGTTGCAAAACTGTTAGCTTTTTTAAAAAAAGACCCTGTTGCGAAGTTGCGCGAGGCGAATCTCTCTGCTACTTACCATCGTAAATTTTATGTCAGACCTCGTTTTCTCTGAAATCGTCGATCTTATCTGCAAGGAGGATTCGCGCTTTGATCGGAAGGCTTACGATTTTGTCCGCCAGGGCCTCGATTACACGGTCAAGGGAATCAAAAAAAAGGACGTCAGTCGCGCAACCCGCTCGCAGCATGTCGCCGGGGCCGAGTTGCTCCATGGCCTGCGCACCTACGCGCTCGAGCAGTTTGGCCCGCTCACCAAAACCGTGCTCAACGAATGGGGCGTCACGCGCTGTGCCGACTTCGGCGACATCGTTTTCAATCTGATCGAATATAATGTTTTCAGCAAAACGGAGAATGACCGCCGCGAGGACTTCACCGAAGTCTTCGATTTCAACGAGGCGTTCGTGAAGCCATTCCAGCCCGCGCGCACGCGGCGCTTTGGCTCGTCTACCACCGAGGCCGTTGGCTCGGCGTAGAAGTCCGTCCGACGAAAATTAACTTTCCCCCGCGGACGCCCGCGGGGCCGCTGATCCTCATCATGGCCACAAAAATTTCTTTCGCCGCCGATTTGCGAATGCTCGAACCATTCTGGCGCGAACCCGTCGAACGTTTTGTCCTGCCCAACGGCCTCACTGCGCTGCTCAAGTCCGACCGCTCCGCCGCACTCGCCTCGGTGCAGGTCTGGGTCAAAACTGGCAGCCTCCACGAAGGCGCGCAGCTCGGCGCCGGCCTCTCGCATTACCTCGAGCACATGCTCTTCAAGGGCACTGCGCGTCGGGCCGGCCGCGACATCTCCGCCACCGTCCAGGCTCACGGCGGCTACATCAACGCCTACACCACCTTCGACCGCACCGTCTACTACATCGATCTGCCCAGCGAGCACGTCGGTGTCGCGATCGACCTCCTCGCCGACGCCGTCCTGCATTCCACGCTGCCCGCCGATGAAGTCACCCGCGAGCGCGAGGTCATCCTCCGTGAAATCGCCATGACGCAGGACGATCCCGAGGACCGCCTGGCCGAGACACTTTTTTCCACCGCCTTCCGCGTGCATCCATACCGCCAGCCCATCATCGGCCACCGCGATGTGTTTGCCGCGGTCACGCGCGACGAACTGGTCAACTACTACCGCACGCGCTACGTGCCGAACAACCTCGCCGTCATCGTCGTTGGCGACATCGATCCCGCCACCGTGCGGGCCGACATCGAGAAACACTTCGGTGCCGCCCCGCGCGCCGCGCTCGCGCCCGCCTTGGTGGAGGCTGAACCGCTGCAGCTCGCCCCACGCGTTCAACACCGTTTCGAAGACGTTGAGCTCACCCGGGCCATTCTCGCCTGGCAGATCCCCGGTCTCACGCATCCCGACGCGCCGCTGCTCGACCTGCTCGCCACCATCCTCGGCCACGGCGACAGCTCGGTCCTTTGGCGGACCCTCCGCGAGCAACAGCACCTCGTGCACACCATCGATGCGCACAGTTGGAATCCCGACAGCGTCGGCCTCTTCACCATTTCGTTCACCTGCGAGGCGGCGAAACGCGAGCCCGCGGCTGCCGCCGTCGAGCGCACGCTCGCGCGCTGGGCCGCGCGCGGTTTCACGCCCGCGCAAATCAAAAAAGCCCTCCGCCAGATCTCCGTCGGCGAAATCAACGTTCGCCAGACCATGTCCGGCCAGGCGTCGCGCCTCGGCGCGGCCGAGGTCATCGTGGGTGATCTCAATTACAGCCGCACGTACTTCTCGCGCCTCGCCGGGATTAAGCCCGCCGATCTCCGCCGCGTGCTCAAAACCTACCTCGTGCCATCGCGGCTCACCTCGGTTTCGCTGAATCCGGCCGGTGCGAACCCGCCGGCCGCGCCCCAGAACCTCGACCCGGCCGAGCGAAACGATTTCGCCGTGGAAACCCTGCCCAATGGCGCACGCCTGCTGCTCCAGCCTGATCCGCGCCTGCCCAATCTTCATTTCCGCCTGGCCTGTCTCGGCGGCCCGCTCCAGGAGTTGCCGGGCAAGCGTGGCGCCACCGCGCTCTTCGCCACGCTGCTGACCAAGGACACCCGCACGCGTACCGCCGCGCAAGTCGCCCAGACCATCGAGGAAGTCGGCGGCGCCTTCCATCCCTTTGCTGGCAACAACAGTTTTGGCCTCGCTCTCGAGGTCCTGCCGACCGACGTCGACCGCGGCCTTGCCATCCTGGCCGATGCCGTGCTTTCGCCCGCCTTCAAGAAAGAAACCTTCGCCATCGAACGCGACGCCCAGCTCGCCGAGCTGCTGCAGGATGCCGACGACGTCGTTACCCTCGGCCGGAAGATTCTGCGCAAAAAATTCTTCGGCGAGCATCCCTTTGCCATCGACGCCACCGGCGACGAAGCCGGCCTGCGCACGCTCGCACCCGCCGACCTCGCCGCGCTCCACCGTTCACTGGTCGTCGGGCCCAACGTGGTCCTGTCCGTGGCCGGCGATTTTTCCCCGAAGAAATTCGCGCCCTCGCTCCGGGCCTTTCTCAAGAAATTCCCGCGTACGCCGCCCCCCGTTTCTGCCGCGCGCTTCAAGGGCCCGGCCGCAATTGGCGATTTCGTCGAAAAACAGCCGCGCGAACAGGCCGTCGTCTTCCAGGCCTTTCCCGGCCCCGGCCAGCTGGCCGAGGATTTTTATGTCAGCGAAGTCGCCGACGAGCTTTTCAGCGGCATGGCCTCGCGCCTGTTCGAACGCGTGCGCGAGGAAAAAGGCCTGGCGTATTTCGTGCGCTCCGCGCGTGTCATCGGCCTTGAGGCCGGCATGTTTTATTTCTACGCCGGCACCGCACCCGCCAGCGCCGCCGCGGTGCTGGCCGAGATCGATGCCGAGATCGCCCGGGTGCAATCCGGCGGGGTGGAGGAGGCCGAGCTGCGCCGCTGCCAGGTGCGGCTCAAGGCCGGCCGCCGCCAGAGCCTGCAGCCGAACTCCGCCCGCGCCATGCACGCCGCGCTCAACACGCTCTACGGCCTGCCGGCCAACGACTGGAAAAATTACGACGCGCGCGTCGACGCCGTCACCCGTGCCGACCTCGCCCGCTTCGCCAAAAAGTATCTCCAGCGAGAACAGCGCGTTCAACTGGTGGTGACGCCGTGAGGCGAGGGCGTAGTTTGTAATTGGTATTTGGTAGTTGGTGAACTTGTCATTCTTCGCTGCGCTCAGAATGACAAACGATTTTAAGATAAGCCAAGGGTCACGGACAGGCTACTGACCACCAACTACAAACTACCAATTACCAACTACGATCGCAATAACTCACGCCCCCGCCTTCGGCGGCTCGGTGACACCGCCGCTCCACTTGAGCTTCGTGCGCACGACCGAGAAGTGCGAATAGTCCACGCGTTGCGCGAGGGGGAGCTTGAGTTTCGAAAGGCAGATTTCCACTGGCGCGGTTTCGCAGGTGACGCGGTTGTGCTGGCCGTCCACAGCCACGAGCAGGCGGGAGCCGGCGCCGCGGTTGAACACGCGCAGCTTCACGTCGTGCTGGAAGATGATCGAGCGATTGCTCAGCGTATGCGGGCAGATGGGCGTCATCGCAATGACCTCCGCGCCGGGGTGCATGATCGGCCCGCCGGCGGAGAGATTGTAGGCGGTCGAGCCCGTGGGAGTGCAGAAGATCAAGCCGTCGCACGAAAACTCCGTCACAAGTTCGTCATCGGCAAAAACCTCGAGTCGCACGAGGCGCGAGTTGAGTTCGTCCTTGATCAGCACGTCGTTGAGCGCAAGGCCGTGCTGGCCGGGGCCGGTCGAGCAATCGAGCAGGGAGCGCCAGGCCACCTGGTAGGCGCCGCCCAGCAGCGTGGCGAACTGTGAGCGCGCCTCGTCCGCCGAAAATGTCGTGAGGAAGCCGAGGCTGCCGCGGTTCACCCCGATAATGGGCACCTGCGCTTCCGCCGATTCGCGCGCCACGCCGAGCAGCGTGCCGTCGCCGCCAATGACACAGCAGGCGTCAAAACCCTTCAAGTAACCGGCCGGCAGCGGAAAGGCTGCCGTGTGCTTGATCTTGGCGCCGGCCTTTTTCGCCATCGCCATCAATGCCTGCCCGAGCTCGTGTGCGCCCGGTTTCTGCTCGTTGATGACGAAGGCGAGTTTGCGAATGGGTTGCATGGTTGGTTAACCACTAATGCACACTAATTTTCACTAATAGCCAAACCAGATTGTAAGGTGGTTTTAACCGCAGATGAACACAGATGAACGCGGATGTTTTCTATCCGGGCTACGCCGAGTTCCGCCCACGCCTCCCCACCTGCTTTGCTTTTTTATCAAACATCCGCGTTCATCTGCGGCCGTGCCATCCGTAGCCCTGAGCCTGTCGAATGGGCGAAGGATGGTTACTCCTTCTTCAACCCCAGCAAAAATTCGCGATTTCCATCCGCCCCGGAGATGGGCGAATTCATCTCGCCGATGAGATGCGCGCCGGGCAGCTCGGTCAGCGCAAAATTGCACACGCCATCGAGCGCCGCCTGGCGCACGGTGTCGTCGCGGATGACACCGCGGCCCTTGTCGGCCTCGGCCTTGCCGGCCTCGAATTGCGGTTTGACCAGCGCCACCAGCGTGCCGCCCGCCCGCAAAAATTGCCACACGGCCGGCAGGACGGTCTTGAGCGAGATAAACGACAAATCCATCACGACCGCATCGTAGCTTTCACGGGGCAGGTCGCTGGCGCGCAGATGGCGGGCGTTGAGCTGCTCGATATTGGTCACGCGCGGATCGGCCCGGAGTTTTCCGTGCAATTGCGCGCGGCCGACATCGACGCACGTCGCGCTCGCCGCGCCGGCCTGCAGCACGCAGTCGGTGAACCCGCCGGTCGAGGCGCCGACGTCGAGCACGTGCGCGCCGCGCAGGTCGAAGGGGAATTTCTCCAGGAAGGCCGCGAGCTTTTCTCCGCCGCGGCCGACGAAGCGCGGCGGCTGCTCGAGGAGGAGGTCCACATCCGCCGGCAGTTCGCGGCCGGGTTTGTCGAGTCGCTCGGTGCCGCGCCGCACGCGGCCCGCGAGGATCATCGCCTTGGCCTGCGTGCGCGTTTCGGCGAGCCCGCGGGCCACCAGCAGTTCGTCGAGGCGGATTTTTTTGTTATGGGACATAGGGCCTCTATTGGACCAATAGGTCCTAGGTTAACTTCTGCCGTGCGGGCGACCAGCAGGTCGTGCGGCCGCCGATTTCCGCCCGGGCGAGCGGTTTTTTTGTCTTCGGGCAGCGGCCGCCGTCTTCCCAGCGGTGGGGGAACAGCCAGCTCTTCGGCGGGTCGGCGAAAGTCTCGCCGATGGTGGCGAGCGCTCGGCGGCAAACCCAGCGCAATTCGCGATGCAGGGCGCGCACCTCGGACGAGGTCAGCCGGCCGGCAGGTTTTTTGGGATGAATGGCCGCGCGCCAGAGTACTTCGTCGGCCATCCAGTTGCCGATGCCGGGGAAACGTTCCTGCATTAGCAGCACGGCTTTGATGGGTGAGCGCGCCCGGCGGCGCAAAAACGCGGCCACGACCTCGACCGTGAATGCATCCGACAAAATCGGCGGGGCGAGGCGCGTCCACCACACCGGCGGTGTTTCGCCGGACGTGAACTCGATTTTGCCGAACATTCGCGGATCGGTGAAGACGAGGGCGTTTTTGTCGGTCGCGAGCACGAGGTGATCGTGCTTCTGCGGCGCATAGCCGGGAGGTTCGGCGCGCAGCTCCCCCGTCATGCCAAGGTGCACGCCAAGCCATGCATGGTCGTCGAAACGAAAGAGCATTTGTTTGGCCGCGGCTTCGGACGAGCGAAGCGTGGCGCCGGTCAGCGCCGAGCACAGCGCGCTGACATCCGTGCCGCGGTAGATTTTTGCGCGTTCGTGCACGAACACCGTGCGAACCGGCCGGCGGAGACCGGGATTCCATCGCTTGCGGTAGTATTCGACTTCGGCGAGCTCGGGCATGGGAAGGTTTTATATTTTACACCAAGATCGCAAAGGCCGCGAAGGGAGATTTCTTACCGCGGATGGCGCGGATTGACACGGATGGAGAAAGATCGATCCGTTATCAGTGACAATCAGTGTACATCAGTGGTTAAAACTCTGGATCAATCTTCGCGGTCTTTGCGATCTTGGTGTAAAATCAAGTGAGCGTTTTGGCGAACGTCACGAAATCGGCAAAGACCGGCACTTTTTTTTCCGTGACGATGGGCAGGGTGCGTGGATCGACCCGGCCGGTGCAAAGGGCCACGGGCTTGATGCCGGCGGCCAGGGCGGCGCCGATGTCGGCGGCCGAGTCGCCGACCATGTAGCACTGCGCGGGATCGAGCGCGTGCTGCGAAATCATTTCATGAATGAATTTAGGCGAGGGCTTGCGGTAAACGATGGGCTGGTCCGACGTTTCGGGCGCGATGCACTCGGCCTCGAAGATGGGCGGGGGCAGTCCGAGGAGCTCGTCCATCCGGGAGTTGACGCGGTGCGTGTCTTCGAGGGTGTGGAAGCCGCGGCCGATGCCGGACTGGTTGGTGAAAAGAAAAAGTTTGAAGCCGAGCGCGCGGGCGCGGCGCAGGCCGTCGGCGGCGCCGGGGATGAGTTCCACGCCGGCGGGGTCGGCAAGATAGACCCGGTCCACGATGAGCGTGCCGTCGCGGTCGAGAAAGAGCGCGCGGTTCACGATGAGATGTAGGCGAGAAGTTCGGCGGGCGTGACGGTGGCGGTGCCGATCTTGCCGACAACCACGCCCGAGGCGGCGTTGGCGAAATGCGCGGCGGTTTCCAGGTCGGCGCCGGCGCGCAGCGCGAGCACGATGGCGGCGAGCGCGGTGTCGCCGGCGCCGGAGACATCGAAGACCTCGCGCGCGGCGGTGGGGATCGTCTTGCCGGCCTGGCCGTTTTCGCTCAACAGCATGCCGTCCTCGCCGAGCGTGATGACGAGATGGCGCGTGTGGTAGAGCTCGTGCAGGCGGGCGCAGATTTGCGCGGAAGGATACGGCGCATGCGGGTCGGGCTCGATGCCGGCGAGCTGGAACGACTCTTTTTTGTTGGGCGTGATGAGGTCGAGGTCGTGGAAGGCGAGCTTGCGGCGGGGCTTGGGGTCGAGCGCGATGAATTTGCCCGCATCGCGCGCGAGCCGGGTGATTTTTTCCACGAGCGCGTCGTCGATCATGCCCTTGGCGTAATCCGAGATAATGACGGCGTCGGTCCCGTGAATGACCTTGCCGAGCAACAGGTCGAGCGAGTCCGGGGGAACCTTATAGGAGGCGGGCGGTGATTCGCGATCGAGGCGGCAGAGCTGCTGGTGCTGCACCAGCACGCGGGTTTTGACAATGGTCGCGCCGCCGCTGGGGATGGGGATGGGCTGCACGTTCTGCTCGTAGAGAATGGTTTTCAACTTTTTGCCGGCGTCGTCATGGCCAATGCAGCCGGCGACGGCAGTGTGGGCGCCGAGCGCGGCGAGGTTGAGGGCGACGTTGGCCGCGCCGCCGGCGGTCCAGCTGTCGCGCGCGATGTCCACCACCGGCACGGGCGCCTCGGGTGAAATGCGCGTGGCGTCGCCCCAGATGTAGTGGTCGAGCATCACGTCGCCGACCACGAGGATGCGCAGCTTGGAGATTTTTTCCAGGAGAACGCGGGTTTGGTCGGGGGTGATGGGCATCGGGGAGGTTCGAAAAGATCTATTATGTGGAACTCAGGAAGTCAGGAAAGCCGAACCGGCAATTGATGATGTTTCTGCTTTCCTGAGTTCCTCATCAAAAAAGAAAACAGACGGTTTTCAACGCAGTTCCCAATCGTAGTGGTATTTTGAAAGCATCTTGGGCACGCTGTCCGTGACGTGAACGACGTCCTCGATGCGACAGGCGCCCAGGCCCGGATAGTAAAGTCCCGGCTCGACGGTGACAACGGCGCCTTTTTTCAACGCGGTGTCCGCGGTCCAGCCCATGCGCGGCGGTTCGTGGACTTCGAGGCCGAGGCCGTGGCCGGTGCCGTGAAAAAAACCGGTCGAGCCGGCGGCACCGTGTCCGGTCTTGTAGCCGAGTGACTCAAAATGCGCGACGACCTGCCCGTGAACGTCCCGGCCGCTGACGCCGGTGCGGATGTGCCGCAGCGCGAGCTTTTGCGCGGAGCGGACGGCAGCGACGAGCGAGCTTTGCGCGTCGTTGGCGTGGCCCTTGAGAAACGTGCGTGTCATGTCGCCGTGGTAGCCGGTTTTGTTCACGCGGGGGAAAACATCGACGATGATGAGCTCGTGCGGGCGCAGCGCGCCGGTGCCGCGGGCGTGCGGGTCGCACGCCTGGTCGCCGCCGGCGGCGATGGTGTCGAGCGAAACGCTGCCGGCCTCGAGGCAGGCGGTTTCGATGGCGAGCTTGAGGCGCTCGGACGTGAGCGTGGCATCGCGCCAGAAAAGTTTTTTGCCCTTGATCCGGCTGGCGCGAAGGACGCGCTCGGCCGCGGCGATGCCGGCGGCGGCGCAGCGGTTGCCCTCGCGGAGGGCGCGCGCCTCGGCCTCGGTTTTGATTTCCCGGGCGGGAAAAAGCGCGCCCTCGGCCACGATGAGGGCGAGGCCGTGCGCGCGGAGCTGGTCGGCCAGGCCGACGGGAAAATCCTGCGGCACGGAGAACTCCGTCAGCTTGTGCTCCGCGGCAAGGAGCGCGATGATCTCGGCCGGGCCGCATTTGCGGTCGGTCCAGCGGGACTTCGCCCGTTCAAGGAGCGATTCGAGCGGCAGCACGAAGTCGAGCGAGGATTCTTTTTGTGCGCGGCCGAACTCGAGGCGGTTGAAGACGCCGTATTTTTTCCCGCCCGCCGCGAAGGAGATGAACGGGTCGGGCACGTAGAGGCGGCAGAAGTAAAGCTGGTCGGCGCTATGTGACGTATCGGCGTAGAGCAACGGGTCGGCCATGGCGGTTTTGTTTGAACAGGACG
>Ga0210392_10000204_pt1 | contig 46074 bp, 42 predicted proteins | sample IncBWC30OmetaG_FD_161057 | JGI IMG/M metagenome (GOLD analysis project Ga0210392, IMG submission 161057) | Forest soil microbial communities from Barre Woods Harvard Forest LTER site, Petersham, Massachusetts, United States - Inc-BW-C-30-O ... | reverse complement strand
GCTCATCTTCCTGACCGGCCATGAAGACCCCGAGAAGCACGAACTGCAGATCGACTGGCGCAGCTACGGCTCGCTGAAAAACGCCACCCTCGCGATTTACATGGGCATGGGCCACCTGCGGCATATTTTGGAAGAACTCGTCGCGGGCGGCCTGGCGCCGGACACTCCCGCCGCCGCCGTGCAATGGGCTTCGCTCGGCCGCCAGCGCAGCGTTACCGGCACGGCCGCCACGCTGGCCGGCCTGGTGGAAAAAAATAAACTCGCCGCGCCCGCCATCGTTTTTGTCGGCAACGTGGTGCGCGACCATGCGGCCATCGACTGGTTTGAGCGCCTGCCGCTTTTCGGCCGCCGCATCGTGGTCACGCGCACGCGCGACCAAACCAGCGCTTTGCGCGCCCGGCTCGAAGCGCTCGGCGCCGAGGTGCTTGAGCTGCCGCTGATCCAGGTGACGAAAAAGATCGACCCGGCCGTCTGCGCCGACGTCTTCGCCGAGCTGGCCAGCTACGACTGGCTGGTTTTCACCAGTGCCAACGGCGTCAGGTTTTTCTTCGACGAATTTTTCCTGAAGTTTTCCGACGTGCGCTCGCTGGGGTTCCTGCGCATCGCCTGCGTCGGCGAAACCACCGCGCAGGCGCTGACCGCCCTGCGCCTGCACGCCGACCTCATTCCGCCCACCGCCACGGCCGATTCGCTGGCCGACGAACTCGTGGCCACGGGCAGTCTCGACAGTGCGAAGGTCCTGGTCGTCACGGGCAATCTCAACCGCGACACGCTGGTCAAAAGACTCGAGGCGGCCCGTGCCATCGTGGACTGCCTGCCGGTTTATCAAACCGAGAAATCCGATCTTTCCGCCGATCCGGCCGCCGAGAACTTCCGTCAGCATGGGGCGGATGCAATCCTGTTTGCGAGTTCGTCCGTGGTGGAATCGTTTGTCGCCCAGGCCGCCGTGCTGAAACTGGCGAAGGACGCCCGCCGGCCGCTGGCCGGCAGCATCGGCCCGCAGACGGGCGAGGCGATGAAAAAGGCGGGGGTGCCGATTGACTTCTCGGCCAAGACGCCCGGCCTCGACCACCTGGTGGAAGCGCTGCTCAAGAAATTTTCCAGCAAATAACCCGGCTCTCTCGACTTTTTTTCGAGGAAGAGGTCGAGCGAGTTTGGAACAGGAACACAGAGGGCACAGAGGTGAAGAGAGGTCGCGGAGGGGAACATTTTGGTTTTTCTGTGTCCTCTCTTCACCTCTGCGCCCTCTGTGTTCATCAAAAAGTATTTATTATAAACCCCGCGCGGGATTTCAAATGATGCACGGATTGGGTTGAGCTATCCGCGATAATCCGCGTAATTCGCGGGGAAACATGAAAGTCCCATTTCTCGATCTCTCACTGCAACACCAGGCGGTGCGCGAGCAGGTGCTGATGGCCCTCGCCGCCACCTATGACGCCTCGCGCTTCATCCTGGGCAAGGACGTCGAGGAATTTGAGCGAAATTTTTCCTCCACGCTCGGCTATCCGCACGCGCTGGGCATGAGCAGCGGCACCTCGCCGCTGCATGTCGCGTCGGTCTGTGGCGGCTTCGGGCCGGGCGATGAAGTCATCACGACGCCGTTTACCTTCATCTCGTCGGCGTGGGGCATCAGCTATGTCGGCGCGAAGCCCGTCTTTACCGACATCGAGGAAGGCACCTTTAACCTCGATCCGGAGAAGATCGAGGCCGCGATCACGCCGCGCACCAAGGGCATCGTCGTCGTGCACCTGTTTGGCCAGCCCGCGCGCATGGATGAAATCATGGCCATCGCCCGCCGCCGCAATTTGTTCGTGGTCGAGGATTGCGCGCAGGCCGTCGGCGCACGCTACAAGAATTCGCCGGTCGGCCTGGTCGGCGACGCCGGCACCTTCAGCTTTTATCCGACGAAAAACCTCGGCGGCTGCGGCGAGGGCGGGGCGTTTGTTTCCCGCCACGACGGCGTGTTTGAAAAAGCCCGCCTGCTGCGCAACCACGGCTCGGCCCAGCGGTATTATCACGAGATGGTCGGCTTCAATTTCCGCATGGACGGCTTCCAGGGTGCGGTGCTCAACGTCAAGCTGCCGAATCTCGCCGCCTGGACCGCGCGCCGCCGCGCCATCGCCGCGCGCTATCGCGCCGGCCTCAAGCTTGCCGACGTGCGCCTGCCCGTGCAGCCCGACTACGGCGAATCGGTCTATCACCAATTCACGCTGCTGCATCCGCGCCGCGATGCGTTGAAGGAGCACCTGGCCAGGCACGACGTCGGCACCGACCTGATTTATCCCGTGCCGCTGCACCGGCAGAAGGTTTATGCGTCGCTGGGCGTCCCGCGCGGCGCGCTGCCCGAGGCCGAGCGCGTGTGCGGCACCTGCCTCAGCCTGCCGATCTTCCCCGAGCTGACCGACGCGCAGGTTGATCATGTGATCAAGTCGGTAAATTCGTTTTCATGAACACAGAGGACGCAGAGGTCAGGGGGGAATGACCAGTGACCGATGCCCAATGACCCCAAGGCGAAGTAGGAACGGCAAATGACCAACTACCAATTACCAACTGCCAACTACCCATGATTGCGGGCATCCAATTCAAAATCTGCGGACTCACCTCGCCGGGGGATGCGGAATTTGCCGACCGCTGCGGGGCGGACTATCTCGGCTTCATCCTGTATCCGCCGTCGCCGCGCGGCGTGACGCTTGCGCAGTTTGGCGCGCTGCAGGGCGGGTTGCCGCCGCGCAAGAAAGTGGCGGTGTGCGTGGCGCCGACGGTGGCGGAACTGCAGTCCTTCGCCGCGGCGGGCGCGGATTTCTTCCAGATTCATTTTCCCCACGACACGCCGATGGAAATGCTGCGCGTGTGGTCGCAAACGGCCGGCGCGAGCCAGCTCTGGCTCGCGCCCCGGCTGCCACCGCACCTCGACGTGGCGCCGGCGTGGCTGCCGCTGGCGGAGACCTTCCTGCTCGACACCTTCCACGCCGAAAAATTCGGCGGCACCGGCCGGACCGGCGACTGGGAGAAATTCACGCGGCACCGGCAGGCGCATCCCGAGAAAACCTGGATTCTCTCCGGCGGTCTCAATCCGGAAAACATTGGCGAGGCTCTCCGCCAGAGCGGCGCGCGTTTCGTCGATGTGAACAGCGGCGTCGAATCCGCGCCCGGCGTAAAGGATCACGACAAAATAAAACTATTTGTCGCCGCGCTTCAGTCCGCGGGTTCGCAAAAAAATCTTAAAAAATAAACCGGGCGGATTGGGCCGAGATCAAAAATAAAAAAATTTTAGTCGTGCTACTGCGCCAAAGATATCCGATACTTCGTCATGGCCACAAAAAAATCCGCCAAGAAAAAGGCGAAGAAGAAGAGCAAAAAGTAACGTTCGCGTTGCTTTCTCTTTTTTTACTTACAAACACCGGCCCGCAAGGCCGGTGTTTTTTTGTCGGAAAAATTTCGTGCTGAAACCGAAGTTTTCCCGCGGATTACGCGGATGATTTCACTGTCATTCCGAGCCGAGCGAGGAATCTCACTCGCAGTGCAACCTGCTGGGTTGCGTTTTTCAGCTACGGAGATTCCTCGCACGGCTCGGAATGACAGACAGCTGCCCGCATCTGTGTCCATCCGTGTAATCCGTGGTAAAAACAAAACTTGCCGAATGGACATGGCGCGAATTCCTGCCACGATCCACCCATGGCCACCATCTACGAAAAACTCCGCGCCGATATTGTCACCGCCATGAAAGCCCGCGACTCGGGCACGGCGACGATTCTCCGCACCACCGACGCGGCGATCCAACGCGCCTCGATGGACCTCAACAAGCCGATCGACGACACCCTCGTCATCACCGCGCTGCGCAAGGCGATCAAGAACCTGACCGACGCCAAGGCGGAATTTGCCAAAGGCGGCCGGGCCGACTTGGTGGCGGCCAACGATGGGGAAATCCTTCTGCTGGAAAAATATCTTCCGGCGGGGCTCGATGCCGCCCGCCTTGAAGCCCTCATCACGGAGGCCATCCAGGCCACCGGCGCACAGTCGAAAAAGGAAATGGGCAAGGTGATCGGCGCGCTCAAGCAGCGGCCGGAAGCCCCGCTGATCGACTTCGGGGTGGTCAGCAAAATCATCCAGGCGAAACTTCCGTAATACTAGTAGTTGGTAGTTAGGAATTGGTAGTTTGGGATGCCTTTGCGACACATCCTTTTTCCTGTCATTCCGAGCCGTGCGAGGAATCTCTGAAATTGAAATCGACAAAAACAGCAGAGATTCCTCGCACGGCTCGGAATGACAATTAATGTTACGCGCTGCGTCCCGGCGCCACGAGGATGCGGCTGGAAGCCGCGAGGCTGAGCGCAATGGGCCGGCCGCCGGATTTTTTCACGGTTATGAGACCGGAGGCGGCGTTGCGTCCGGTCACGCGCACCTGCGCGTCCGGCGAGAGGCCGCTGGTCTCGACGAACTTCAGGAATTCGGCGGACTGGTCGGTCACACGCACCACGCGCAGCGGTTTGTCGATGGCGCAGTTGGCCAGCGTCACATGGGCTTGCGCGGGCATCTGGCCGCTGGAACTCGGGATGGGATCGCCGTGCGGGTCGCTGGTGGGATAACCGAGCAGGGCGTCGAGCCGCGCCAGCACGGCATCGGAGATGGCGTGCTCGAGTTGCTCGGCCTCGGTGTTCACCTGGGACCAGTCCATCTTGAGCACGTTGACGAGGAAAGTTTCCACCAGGCGGTGCTTGCGCAGGACGTTGAGCGCGACGCGCCGGCCGGCTTCGGTCAGCTTTACGCCCTGCCGCGGATGATGGCGGGCAAATCCGCCCTCGGCGAGGGCCTTGACCATCGTGGTCACCGTGCCGGGCACGACCGCCAGCGATTCCGCCAGCGCGCCCATCGAGACGAGGCCGTCGCCGCCTTCGGAAAGCAACAGGATGTGCTTCAGGTAGTTTTCAACGGTGCTGCTGGCCATGGCGGCATTTGGACAGCAGACAGTTTGATTACAATAGTAAAACAATTTGACTAATCAAAATAGAGTCGCCTCAATTGGTCCATGTTTTGCTGTTTTACCGGAGTGGCGGGCCGCCTTTGACGCATGGATAAACCCCCGATCCCGACCGGCTGGCGGAAGGAAGGCGCGAACCTCAGCCTGCCCGAGGTGCATGGCACCATCCCGGTGCCGAGTTACTTCGGGTTCTGGCGGAAGCTGCTGGCGTTTTCCGGGCCCGGTTATCTCGTGGCGGTGGGTTACATGGATCCGGGCAACTGGGCCACCGACCTCGCAGGGGGCTCGGCTTACGGCTACACGCTGCTGAGCGTCATCTTCGTTTCCAACCTGATGGCGATTCTGCTGCAGACGCTGGCGGCGCGCCTCGGCATCGCCACCGGGCGCGACCTGGCCCAGGCCTGCCGCGACCATTATTCACGGCCGGTGAGCATGGGGCTGTGGGCGATGTGCGAGGTGGCCATCGCGGCGTGCGACCTGGCCGAGGTGATCGGCTCGGCCATCGCGCTCAACCTGCTTTTCCACCTGCCGCTGACCCTGGGCGTGTGCGTGACCGCGCTCGACGTGCTGCTGGTGCTGCTGCTGCAGCACTACGGTTTCCGGTTGATCGAGGCGCTGGTGGTGACACTCATCCTCACGATTGCGGGATGTTTTTTTGCGGAGATGGTTTTTTCCAAGCCGGAGCTGGCCGCGATCCTGGGCGGCTTGGTGCCACAGGCGGGAATCGTCAAAATCCCCGGCATGCTTTACGTGGCCATCGGCATCATCGGCGCCACCGTCATGCCGCATAATCTCTACCTGCACTCGTCGATTGTGCAGACGCGCAAATACGAGCAGAATGCCGCGGGCAAGGCCGAGGCGATCAAGTTTGCGACCATCGACTCGACGGCGGCGCTGATGTTCGCGCTGTTCATCAATGCCGCGATCCTCATCGTGGCGGCGGCGACATTCTTCAAGGCGGGCCGGCACGACGTGGCGGAAATTCAGGACGCCTACAAACTCCTCAGCCCGATGCTTGGGGTGGGGGCGGCCAGCCTGCTGTTTGCGCTGGCGCTGCTCGCTTCAGGGCAGAATTCGACGCTGACCGGCACCCTGGCGGGCCAGATCGTGATGGAAGGATTTCTCAACCTGCGCCTGCGGCCCTGGCTGCGGCGGCTGCTCACGCGGTCCATCGCCATCGTGCCGGCGGTCATCTGCACCTTTTACTACGGTGAGCATGGCACGGCGAGGCTGCTCATTTTCAGCCAGGTGGTGCTCAGCCTGCAGCTGCCGTTCGCGGTCGTGCCGCTGGTGATGTTTACCAGCGATCGCCGCAAAATGGGCGAGTTCGCCAGCCCACGCTGGTTGCAGGTGCTTGCGTGGACGACCACGACGGTCATCATCGTGCTCAACGCGAAACTGCTGCTCGACACCCTGGGGATGACGGCCGCGCCGCGTTAAAAGCCGTGTACAAGAAAATCCTTATCGCCCTTGAGAACAGCCGCGCGGATGAAACCGTGGTGCCGCATGTGACTGCGCTGGCCCGGCAGATGGGCGCAGAGCTGATCCTGCTCCATGTGGCCGACGGCTGGGCTGCACGCAACTTCAACCAGCTCAAGCTTGCCGAGTCGGACGAAATGAAAACCGACCTCGACTATCTTGAAACGACGGCGGCGCGATTGCGCAGTGCTGGATTGCAGGTGACGGTAGAGCTTGCGCTCGGCAATCCGCCAACCGAAATCCTTCGGGTAGCCGAGGCGCAGCACTGCAATCTCATCGCCATGACGTCGCACGGGCACAAATGGCTGGCCGACTTTTTTCTGGGGAGCACGATCGACAAGGTGCGGCACAACACGTCGATCCCCATCCTTGTTTTGCGGGCCGGCAGCAGCGTAACTTGACCGGATCCATGCATTTAAACCGCGAATGAACGCGAATGGACACGAATAAGTACCAAATTGTGGGAAGCGGCATGAGCCACACACCGAAAGGTGGCCGGAAAGCATGGGTAAAATTTCAGCCAGGCTGCTCCTTATTCGCGTTTATTCGCGTTCATTCGTGGTTTCCCACTGCATTGTTGCGGCTTAGGATTTGTTTTAACGCGAAGTCGAAAGCCAGGAATTGAGCATTGGTCGTTGGGAATTCGTCATTCTGCATACGTCATTTTTCTTCCATGCCGGTCACCGACGCCCATGTGCATCTTTATCCGCCCGAGCTCAACCGCGATCCGGCCGGGTGGGCCGCGCGCGCGGGTGAGGTTCATTGGGCCCGGCTTTGCACCCGCCAGCGCCGCGACGGCCGTCCGGTGCAGGGTTTCCCCTCGGTGGAACAATTGCTGCGCGACATGGACGCGGCGGGCGTCGCCCGCGCCGTGCTGCTCGGCTGGTATTGGGAAAAGCCCGCAACGTGCGCCTGGCACAACCGTTTTTACGCCGCCTGCGTGCGTGAGCATCCCGACCGCCTGGCCGCCTTTGGGTCGTTGCATCCGGTGGCGGGCCGCGCAGCGACTCTGGCCGAGGTGCGCCGGGTGCGTGATGAAGGGCTGATCGGCCTGGGCGAACTCTCGCCGCATTCGCAGGGTCATGGCATCGACGATCCCGTTTTTCGCGATGTGCTTGAGCTGGCCGCCGAGCTGCGCCTGCCAGTGAATTTTCACGTCACCGACCCGGCGTCGAAAAATTATCCCGGCCGCGTGGAGACACCGCTGGCCGATTTTGTGCGCCTGGCGCGTGAATTTCCGCGCACGACGTTCATCCTCTCGCATTTGGGCGGCCTGCTGCCGATCGTGGATTCGTCGTCGGTGTCATGGCCGAATCTTTTTTACGACACGGCGGCGCTGCCCCTGATTTATCCACCGGATGTCCTTCGCCGCATGCTCGATGCGGTGGGTGCGGAAAAGGTGTTCTACGGCTCTGATTATCCGCTGATCTTGTTTCCGCGCGAGGAAACTGCTCCGGGATTTGCACGATTTCTCGCCCAGGTTTCCGAGGCAAAGCTGACGGTGGTCGAACGTGCGGCGCTGCTCGGCGGCAATCTCGAACGACTGCTTCGCTCGCTGCCGTGATGAATTTCTCCGCGGATTGCTCGGATATACACGGATGTAGGTCGGGGTTTATCCCCGACATGTCGGGCGTGAAGCCCGACCTACAATCAAGCGCGTCGGGGACGCCGCGCTCCACCTTCAATCTAGGATTTATCACGAGCATGAATCTATCCGCGCCCATCAGCATCATCCGCGGGAAAAAATTCGAGGTTTTGAATTGATGTGCATTTTCCGCTTTGCGTTGGGGGCGTGTTTGCGTGAGAACTCATCCCCCATGACTCCCGAAGCGAAACTCAAGGAACTCGGCCTCGAACTGCCGGCTACGCCGCCGCCGGCCGGCAGCTACGTGCCGACCGTGCGCACCGGCAATTTGCTCTACTGTGCGGGCACCATCAGCTCGTTCAACGGGCAGATGACGCACGTTGGCCAGGTGGGCAAGGAGCAGACGGTGCCGGCCGGCTACGAATCGGCCAAAATTTGCGCGCTCAACACGCTGGCCAACATCAAGGCCGCGACCGGCTCGCTGGAAAAAGTCGCGCGCATTGTCTTCGTCAGCGGCTACGTGAATGCGGTGAGCGGCTTCGCCGACAGCCCCGCGGTCATCAATGGCGCGAGCGATCTGCTGGTGGCGCTTTTTGGCGACGCGGGCAAACACGCGCGCGCGGCCGTGGCGGTGGCCGGCCTCCCTAAAAATTCCACCACCGAGATCCAGGTGGTGGTGGAAATAAAGTGACAAGTAGCAAGAGCCAAGTGACAAGAACGTGCTGCGCCGGGCGCGAAATTTCGAACTTCAAACGCCGAAGTAGCGATGGTTGCATGAAGCCACAAATGCTTCTTGCGGCCGCAAAGCGGCGGACTTTCTTGCCACTTGGTACTTGCTACTTGTTACTTCACACAATCAGGGGCTGCGGCACCTTGAGCGCGGCGATGGCCGACATGATTTTTTCCGAGGCGAGCTGGTAGCGTTCCTTGCCCGCTTCCGGATCGTCGAAATCCGGCGGGTGCAGGATGCGTCCGTAGGTGACGTGGATCGGCGTGCCCAGCTGCAATCCGCGGCTGGGGCTGAACGCGTCGAATGAGCCAAAGATCCGCGCCGGCAACACCGGCACGGCCGCCCGGCACGCGAACATGCCGATACCCGATTTCGCCGGTTGAAGGCGACCGTCGCGCGAGCGCGTGCCTTCGGGAAACATGATGACGGGCCGCCCGGCGCGCAGCGCCTGCAGCACACGCTTGGCCGCCATCACATCCGTGCTGCCATCGCGATCGATCGGAATCGTGCCCACGGCATCGAGCCACCATGAAGCGAAGCCCGGTTTCCAGAGGGTATTTCGGGCAAAAAAGGAAAACTGCCGCGGCACATGGCAACCGACGACTGGCGGATCGAGCAGGCTGGCATGGTTGGCCGCGAGGATGAAGCTGCCCTGCGCGGGGATATTTTCCAGTCCGCTGACCTCGCCGCGGAAGCAGGCGTCGTAAATGCCGAGAATCACATAATGGCAAAACCCATACATGGGCTGCATTGCGAGGTGGTCGCAGCGGTTCATGCCGGCGGTAGTTTTTCACCGATCAGCTTGGCGGCCGTTGCCACCACCTCGTCGAGCGAAAGATGTGTGCTGTCGATGGCGATGGCGCCCGGTGGGCAGGCGAGGGGGGCGTTGGGCCGGGACAAATCAAGCCGGTCGCGCTCCTGGATTTTGTCCACCCGGCCCTCGTCCTCGCGGCGGCGCTTGCGCTCGGCGAGATCGGCCTGCAGGAAAAAGCGAAAATCCGCGTCGGGAAAAATCACCGAGCCGATGTCGCGCCCCTCCATGACCAGCCCGCGAAAACCGTGCGCCCGCGCGACGGCAGCCTGCCCGCGCTGATAGGCCATCAACGCCGTGCGCAGCGCGGGAATGGCGGCAAAGTGCGACACGGCGGCATTCACCGCCTCGCCCCGGATTTCGTCGCCCGCCGCGCGGCCATTGATTTCCATCACGGCCGTGCGGCCCTCGAGGTGCGTGCCGAGGCGCAGCTGGGCGAGCGCGGGAGGCACCGCGGGCAAATCCCCGACGCCCACGCCGCGCCGCAGTAATTCGGCCGTCACCGCGCGGTAAAACGAGCCGGTGTCCACGTGCAACAAATTAAAGCGCGCGGCCAACGCGCGCGCGGTGGACGATTTGCCCGAGGCCGCGCCGCCATCGATGGCCACGATGATGAAAGGATTTTGTTCGCTGGTCATTGCGAGGAGCGCTGGGACGCGGCCTTCTCGCTGGATCGCCTGGCCGACTCCAGCACGTCGAAAAAGTCTGGAAACGTCTTCGCGCAGCAGGCCGGGTTCGTGAGGCTGAGCCAGGGCTGGCCGTTTTTCAAAAGATCGTGGCAGCCGAGGACGGCGAAACTCATCGCAAAACGGTGATCGTCGTAAGTTTCGATCTCGATCACACCCTGGGCGGCGCGCTTTCGCAGTTCGTCAAGGTTGGGCGTGATTTCGAGCGAGTCTTCGGTCTCGATGACACCCTGGCCGAGTTTTTGGAGCTCACTCGCCATCCCCGCCACGCGATCGGTCTCCTGCTTCCGCGTGTGCGCGATGCCGGTAATTTTCGTCGTTCCTTCGAGCAGCGGCGCGATGGCCGCGAGTGTGAGAAAAGTGTCGGAGAACTCGTTGAAATTCTGGGTTATATTACGATGGGACAAATCAGGCGCGAAAGACACGACAAAGCCGTCGAACGTTTCCTCCACCTTCAATCCGGCGCGTTCCATCACGCCCAGGAAGTCCGTGTCACCTTGCAGGCCCCAGCGAAGATGGGTGAGGGTGATTTCGCCTCCCGCGACCAGGGGGAGCGCGGCATAATAGCTGGCCGCAGTCGCATCCGGCTCGATCGCGTAGCTTCCCTTGGCCAGGGTGTAGCGCGTGCCGTAGGCGATACGAAAACGATCGTGACCAATGATTCCCAATCGAGGCTGACCGAAAGCTTCCATCAATCGCGTGGTCATTTGGATAAATGGCCAGCGCACATGGCCGATGAGCGATACATCGATCGGTGTGGTCGCGAGCGGTGCGACCATGAGAAGAGCGGACAGCATCTGGCTGCTTTCACTGGCATCGATGGTCACTTCACCACCCTTGAGGCCGTGCGCTTCAATCGCGATGGGGAAAAAGCCTTCCTCGCCCGTGCAGGTGATTTTTGCGCCTTGATCGCGCAGCGTGTCGATCAGCCCTTTCATCGGGCGTTTGCGCATTTGCAGCACGCCGTTGACCTTGAAGACACCGCGTGGCGCGGCGGCGCAGAGGGCGGTCAGAAAACGTGCGGCGGTGCCGGCGTTGCCCACGAAGAGCTCGGCGCGCACAGCGGGAATTTTGTCGCCTTGTCCCTCGACGTGGAGCGTTTTCTCGGCCTCGTTTTCGGTGACCGGGATGCCGAGCCGGCGCAGCGCCTCGGCCATGATGCGGGTGTCATCGCTGAAAAGCGCGCCGGTGAGCGTCACCGGTCCGTCGCAGAGCGCGGCGAGCAGCAACGCGCGGTTGGTGATGCTTTTCGAGCCGGGCAGGGTGACCTCTCCGTGCACAGGCTTCGTAAACGGCTTGATGGGGAGGACGTCGGGCAATGGCGTCATGAGAGCGGGCGGAATTGGTCGCGGTAGGCCTTGCCGTGTTCGAGGCGGGCGATGACATCGAGCCAGTCGCGGTTGGAAAGGGAGGCCTGCATGGCCTGCAACTCGTCCTGGAACTGCCGCAGCGCGCGCAGGACCTCGTCGTGGTTTTGTTCGAGGATGGTGCGCCAGAGCTTGGGATCGCTGGCGGCGATGCGGGTGGTGTCGCGCAGGCCGCCGCCGGCGAAGTTGCGCCAGGCGGGATTCTTTTTCGCGAGAAACGCGCACAGGGTCGAAGCGAGCACCTGGGGCAGGTGGCTGATATGCGCGACGATTTCGTCGTGTGCGTCGGGATCAAGGGTCGTCACTTCGGCGCCGAGGTCTTGCCAGAACTTGACGACGGTTTCGACCGCCGCCGGGTCGGTTTTCGGCAGCGGGGTGACGAAGCAGGCGCGGCGCGCGAATAGTTCAGTGTCGGCATGTTCCCAGCCGGTTTTTTCCGAGCCGGCCATGGGATGGGCGCCAACGAAATGCGCGTGCTGGTGGAGCGCGGCGTGGCCGAGGCGGGAAATCTCACCCTTCACGCTGCCGACGTCGGTGACGATGGCACCGGCCGGCAGGTGCGGCGCGATGAGGCGAGCGAGCTCAACGATTTTGTCCACGGGCGCGGCGATGACGACGAGGCTGGCCCCGGCCGCGGCGGCCTCGGGCGTGTCGGCCACTGCGTCGCACCACGACTGGTCGCGCAGCCGCAGCCGGGTTTCCGGGCGGCGGGACCACACGACCAGGCGTTGGGCAAGGCTGCGCGCGCGGGCGGCCTTGGCCACGGAGCCGCCGAGTACGCCCGGCGCGAGAATGGTGAGTTGGGCAAACACGTATTGGTCCTTAGTCCTTGGTCATTTGTAGTTAGTATTTGGTTATTCGCGATTCCTTATTTGTCATTCGGGTTTTGCCCTGGATTTTTCTATTCGCGTTTATTCGCGGTTTTAAAACAGTCGTTTATGCGCCGCCGAGCTGGACGATGCGCATAAATTCCTCGGGCGCGAGCGGCATGACCGAAAGCCGGCCCTGGCGCACGATGGCGACGTTTTTCAGCGCAGGGTCGGCTTTGATTTGAGCGAGAGTGACGGGGCGAGGCAGGGTTTTGACGGGTTTCAACTCGACGGCCACCCAGCCTTCGGCATCGCTGTCCGTCGGATCGGGAAACGCCGCGCGCACGACCTCGGCGATGCCCACGACGCACTTTGGGCCGCCACTCGCATAAAAAAACACGCGGTCGCCGGCCCGCATGGCCTTGAGGTGGTTGCGGGCCGCGAAATTGCGCACACCTTCCCACAAGGTGTGGCCGTCACGCAGGAAAGTCTCCCATGCGTAGGCTTCGGGTTCTTGCTTTACCAACCAGTATTGCGTTGTCATGGGGAACGTTATGGAGTCAATGAAAGTCAAATGACCCCGGATGAAGCTGCAAAGAAAAAAGCCCTGCGGGCGACGATTGTGCTCTACACCGTCATGGTCGTCTTCATCGTGCTGCCATTTGTGGTCTATTTGCTGCGCCGCCACTGACGATTCACCTGTCATCGTATGAAAAGAACCCTGCTGCCCATCCGCGCCGTATTTGTGACTGTGTGCGTCGCGAGCGGATGGCTCGTGTGCTACGTCGGCGACGAAATGTACGCCAAACGAGGGTGGGGGGCATTGATTGGGTTGTTGCTCGGCGTGCTGGTTGTGCTGGTGGACATGCTGCTCAAGGGTTTTTCGCTGCGAGGGCTGTCGGCGGTCACCTTCGGGTTGGCCGTGGGTACACTCATCGCGTATATGATCCAGACTTCCCCGATATTTGTGCGTGGTGATGCGCAGACCATATATTTATTCCAGCTGGCGATATTTTTGGTCTGCACTTACCTGGCCACGGTCATTGCGTTGCGCGGCAAGGACGAATTCAACCTCGTCATCCCTTATGTGCGTTTTGTGCCCCAGGAGGTGGATATTCCGCTGGTGGTGGTGGACACGAGCGGGTTGATTGACGGGCGCATTGCGCGCGTATTTGAATCGGGTTTTCTCACGGCTGCATTGGTGATCCCGCGCTTCGTGCTGACCGAGCTGCAGGCGGTCGCAGACTCGCCTGACCCGCATAAACAGGCGCGCGGCCGGCGCGGGCTTGAGGTGCTGGGCGAGTTGCGCAAGGTCAAGAACATCGATTTGCGCATCCACGAAAGCGATGTGGTCAAACACGATGAAATTGCCGCCAAGCTGGTTTTTCTTACCCACTCGATGCGGGCCAAGCTGCTCACGACCGATTATAACCTGGCAAAAATGGCTGAGTTTCACGGCGTGCAGTGGCTCAATATCCACACCCTGGCCCGTGCCCTGCGCCCCGAGCTGGTGCTCGGTGAGTCGCTCGAAGTCGAGCTCATGAAGCCGGGCAAGGAAGATGGCCAGGCCGTCGGCTATCTCGAGGATGGGTCGATGGTCGTGGTAACCGCCGGCCGCGAACGCATTGGCAAGCGCGTGCACGTCGAGATTACCAGCGTGCTGCCGACGGCGGGCGGCAAAATGATTTTTGCCCGGCTCTCGGGCGACACCGTATAGTTTTCCGTCAATGGGCGCAAATTGCAGGGTGACACGGCCTCGGGCCGCATAGGTTTTTTACCCGACGGACAAAATTGGTATTTACTTAATTTCGTGTGTTCCACAAAACGACCCCTCCACGGTACGGGCCAGTAGCTCAGTTGATAGAGCGCTTCGTTCGCAACGAAGAGGTCGCCGGTTTGATTCCGGTCTGGTCCACCAGCTTTCGCAATGCGAAAGCTGCCCTCCCATAGCTCGAAGAGCGAAGGAGGGCTGCACGGCCAGCTTTATGACCGGCGAAGGCTGCCCGGCAGACTCGTCCGCCGTAGCCTTGGCGAAGGTGGAAGCTCGAAGCACGAAGGAGGGCCACCTTGAACGTCCAATGTCCAAGTCCCGATCGCCCAACCCTCAAAACCTTAGAGCAGGGCGGGCGACTTCCATCGCGTCTTTTTGCCTGCGCCGCTCGTGCGCAAGGTACGGGCAGGAAAAATTTTACAGGGGTGCGGGTTGGCCTTCAAATTGCTATTGAAAATTTCAGGCGCAAGGCAGAAGCTTATCTTGGCCGTCAACGCTAGAAACAATCGACAACCGTAAAATGAAAAAGACCATGAAAACCGTGACGCCGCCCGCCCCTGCGACGAAAACATCCGCCAAAAAGACCGCTGCCCCTGCCGTCAAAAAAACCGTGGCTAAAAAGCCACCCACCATCATAACTGCCCACGCCAACATCGGCTTCGGCAACACCCTTTATCTCCGTGGCAATGGCCCCGGCCTGAATTGGGACAAGGGCGTGCCATTGGATTGCCTGTCCGACGACAAATGGTCTCTCACCATCGAACACACCAAACCTTTCATTTTCAAAGTGTTGCTCAACGACCTGGTTTGGTGCGCCGGCGATGATTACGCCGCCGCGCCCGGAGCGAGCATCGAAATCACGCCGGACTTTTGACCGCTGGCAGCTCGGGATTGAGCGCAAGGAGTTGAGCGCGCAACGCCGTCGAGGTATTGTCGCGTTCGTTAAGGACTTCGTCGGGCACCCACGTGCTGCGCAAGCGCACACGAGAAAATGGCTTGGGCAGGTAAAACCCATCCCAGCTTCGTAGTCGCCAGGCCGAGGTGAATTCCATCCCGAGCAGCAGCACCCGGGCGCCCGCCCGGCGGGCCACCACGAGCCCGCCGTCCTTGAAGTCATAACGCGGGCCTCGTGGGCCGTCGGGGGTGATGCCGAGGCCGTGGCCTCCACGCAGCACTTCCACCATCGCGGCCACCGCCTCGCGGCCGCCCCGGCTGCTTGAGCCGCGCACCGCTTTCATATCCATCAAGGAAAAAAACGCCGCAAGCCAGGCTCCGTCCCGGCTTGCACTCACCAGTCCGTAAGTGGCCCGGCCGCCCCGGAAGCGGCGATAAATCTCGGCGGCCACGAACAGGCGGTTGTGCCAGAAGAGGAATACGACCGGCCGATCCGACTGGGCCATCGCCTGCCGGTAGTCTTCCGAAGCCTCGAACCGCAGCGTGCGATTCCACGCGCGCGCCAGCAGCGCCAGCGGCCACAAAAGGAGGCGTCGCCAGCCGTGGACGACATGGGCTTGGGGTTTGGTTGCGGAAGAATCCACTCGCCGCTGTTTGAAGCAATCGTCCCTCGTCGCCAAGTGCATTTAGAAAAGTATCAGGTATCAGGTCTCAAGTATCAGGATAAGGAGTCAGGAATCCGGTTCTAAACTGGCGCTGGTACTTCGCGCGAAGCGTCCTCTTGTTACTTGTTACCTGTCACTTGAAACTTTGGGATTTGGTGTCTTGTGATTTGGCGTTTGCGCCTCCTGTTACTTGTTACTTGATACCTGACACTTTGTCCGTCGCTGCGTCCTTTCCATCCTGTCCGCACCTCCCGGAACCGCCCGTGCAGATGGACTGGCGTGCGTTTAACCTCCATGGCGCCGATCGCGGGGCTGACTTTTATTTCACCGCGCTGAATTACGGGCATTACCTGTGGCACCGCGGCCTGGCCGCCCGCGCCATCCTTTGCCTCGACCGTGCGTTGCTGGCCGATTTGCGGGGCGACGAAGCGGTGCTTGCCAACTGGCCGCTGCCCTATGCGGCCATCGTCTGGCTGCTGCAAAAAACTCCGCCCGGCGTTTTTATCGGCAATCCGCGCGTGCATTTTCAACACCTGGCCGACCGCATGAATGAACCCCGCCGCGAGCAGCGCCGCTGGCGGACGTGGGCCTGCTGGGCGCTGGCCTGCGCTGCGCTGCCGCATCTGCCCGGTGATCCAAATCACGTCGTCGCTGAGCCATCGATCGAAGTAATTGCCGAAAAACTTCGCGCCCACGGCCTGCCGGGCGAGGTTGGGCAATGGCAGAAAATCCTCGGGGCCATAACACCACGTGACGCTTAAATCACAAAGGCCAATGGCCAAACGCCAAGAATCCGGCGGGTTGAGAGCCCTGCTTCGCCACGGCTACACAAAGCCATGTTAGGGACAGGTCGAAAAAAGGCATCGTTGACCGTTGCCGGCAATTTAATGCCAACGACATTGTGTTTTTCGTATCACGGAATTTGTCCCCATATTTTGTCCTGAACGCCGGCCGCTCAATTTGGTATCCTATTCCCTTTTCACCACTTCTCCCATGTCTCAATCACGTCTTTTCGAAATCACCTATCGCTTGCGCATCGGCAACAACGGCCAGCAAAAGGCCCAAATTCAAGCCACCTCGCTCGACACCGCCCGTCGAATTTTCGTCCAGCAAAATCCCGGCTGTGTGCTAATATCGGCCCGGGAACTGCCGGCTCCTCGCTGAATATGGAGTGCACGCATTAATTCATCGCGTGACAGACTTCGACACCAATGCCATCGACGTCCTTGAACGTGTGCTGACGGAAGCGCGCACGGCCAGCAGTGTGGCCGACCTGCGCCGCAACGGTTCGATGCGCTCGTCGCTGAAAGCGTTGAGATTTGCCGCTCCTGTCGATTTCCTGCGTGTGTTGATGGCCAGCCGCCCTCGCTTGTATTTCCTCTCCGACGTCGCAGCGCTCCGCACAATCTCCCACGACCGGCAATTTTGCCGAAAACTGCAGGGTAGTTTCCTCGGCGAGCATTTGCTCTACCTGCTTTCCCATGAACGGATCCGTCGCAGTGTAACGCGCCGGTTTGTACAGGAAATGAATCATCATCCTGTTTCAGACCAGCAAGCAATTTGGATGGCCGCCGAGCCGGTCGTGGCAGCGATGGAGACCGGATTGGTGCCGGTAACGCGGATTTCATCCGTGCGGCACTATCTCGATTTGGCCGAAGTCGCCCGTCACCGACTCAATAGCACCGCCTATCGGTTTCCCGCGCCGCCATTCCCGCTGCCAGACGGCTGGCGGTGGTTCGGGTCAGGTGCCGATTTTCGATCGCTTGCCGACTACTCGCCGTCCGAGCTACTGCATCAAGTGGAATTTCATCATCACAGTTTGATCCGTGGCAGCAGCTTTCTCCTCCGCGATTCGGTTGGTTGCGGCTGGAATTTATATCGCCTTCCGACGGGAAAATCGGATAACGGCCCTATTTATGACCAAGCAAGAACTTAAGGGCATCATTGATTTGTGGAATACAAAGTGGTTTTCTGACTTAGAGATAAAGTTAGGGATCAAAGCGAATAGTGACGAATTGCATGTTTATTCTTCTCTCGGAGAGGGAACGTGTCACTGCGGACATGCCACGGGATTGAAAGCTTTCCCGGATCAACTAAAGCATCCAAAAAGCGGGGAAAGCTTGGCTGTGGGAGCTGTTCTCGATGATGCGTCGCCAAATTTTGACTTAGACGTCGTCGTGGCCATCGGCATCAATTACGCACAGTTTAACAAAAGCGCGCCCAATGTATCGCTTCCAGCTAATTGGGCCAAGACTGGAATGTGGCGGCGCCTCGGGTTGAGTCTTCTGCATTTAGACAAGTGTATGGGAGATGAGATCAAGGAGCAGTATAAGGATATTTTTTCAAATTTGGATGAACACCAAAAGCCATTCCATCTGGTCGCCGTGAATTACTTTCCATGGATAACACAAGACGAATGGACCAAAATTGGCTTCAATTCGATTGCCGAGTCACTTGTATTGCGCTGTTGGGGTCACACCCATCCTGCAGAGCACATTGCAGGTCTCATCGAGAAGATTTCTGAGAAGAAACGGGGAAACGAAGGATTATGCGTCGGAGAAATACCATTCGTCGTCTTTCACGGAGCGAACACCGCTGTCCCTTACTTGGCTCTCGACACGATTCGGCTGCTGAATCGGAAACTTTTTTGTAACTATGTTTTTTGCGACAATCTTTCTCGCAAGTTTCAACCTAAAAATGCAGTCCTTCTGCTGCCGCGAACTCCTTTGAAGCCAATGAAGCAAAACAGTGCCGAGGTAGCTGATGACTGAATCTCGTGTATCTACCAAACAGGCCGGTTATTTTGAAAGACGCTTAGACTTGGCATGGCAGGCGAGATTTGGACTTACAGAAGGCCACTGGCGCCCGGATGTTGTTCGACGCATTGAACGAAATTCCTTTCTCGAAGCTTCCGACTTTCTGCCGCTGCTGGAGTTTCTTTTCGACGACTTGCCGCGTCGCCTTGCGCACTCGCGTTCAGCAGACTATCGCCGTGTTGCCGACGCCTTCGGCTGGCTCTGCTTCCAGGCGTGGCAAACAGGTTCTCACTTTCCCACCTTTGCCGAAAACTACGCTGGCCGTCTTCTCGTCGCTTTGAAGGCGAAACGCCTGCTGGCAGATGCTCGACTGATTGCCGATTTTGTTCTCGCCGATGGGATCGATGGGCTTTGTGGCTTCCAGCGCCTCGCTTTGGCCGATCCAGATTTCATCCGGCAGTCCGAGACTTGGCTGTGTGACGGCGAGTTCGAGCCGTTTCTCAAAGCCCGCGCCAAATACGATGAATATGCCCGGAGACTTAGCGCCGAGCCCGAGTTTCGCCGCGATTGGCGAGCGTTGAAAAAAGTCTTCCCTCGCGAGACCTCACGCCCCGGCATCCTTCATCGCACCCTCGTCCCCGAGCGCAATTGGGTGCGCGATGGCGGCGCAAAATTTTCCAGCCGCCGGCAGCGTTTTCAGGCAGCTTTCGATTTGCTTTGCTGGAAATACTGCCTCTGGGGCGTCACACGCGGACGTCCGCTCCTGCTCAAGCCTTCCGTTGTCCTCACACCGCACGGCACACAGATTTTCATCCCGGCCTACCTCAGCTTCGATGCCAAACGGGACCTCGACCTCGGTTTGATCACCCGCCTGCACCGCGCCCGCGGGCTGCAACGCCAGGGGGAAGGCTTTTCCGTCTCGCGCACCGAGCGTGCCCGATTGCGGAAACAGGCCCGCGCGGCGGATGCCGAGGCGCATCGGCGCGGTCTTCGAGGCACCCGGCGCTATGCTTTCATTACGCAGCAGCTCGGCCTGATGGACCATGGCGACTACCGACCGATTCGCCGGCTCCTTCAGAAATAATAAGAAACACCGATCAACGTGGATGACCGTGTTGCCAGTTTCGTTGCCAGTGGCACTATTTTTCGGGAATAAAAAAACCCGCTTATCATTGGTGTAGACCCGTTTCGCCGAGGCTTCGCAGGGCGCTTCAGGCCCTTCGACTCGCGGGCTCGCTCAGGGCCGCCATCGCCCTGAGCTTGTCGAATGGGCGATGGCGGGATGGACGGGACTCGAACCCGCGACCTTCTGCGTGACAGGCAGACGCTCTAACCAGCTGAGCTACCACCCCGAATGGGCAAGAAGGGCGAACGTAGAATCGCCGCAAAGCAAGTCAAGGGTTGATTCGTTAAGTGACAAGTAGCAGGTAACAAGAGAAGTAACAAGTAGCAGGTAACGAGTATCAAGAAAGTCTGTGGCTTGGCCGCCACCTCGGAAATTCTTGTTACTTGTTACTTGATACTTTGTGTACTGTTTTGCTTTGCCCTTGAGAGCGAGCCCCGCGGACGTTAACTGGGTTGTTTGGTAAAAGCGGTGGTAGCTCAGCAGGACAGAGCAACGGATTTCTAATCCGTCGGTCGCGAGTTCGAGTCTCGCCCACCGCGCCATGCTCCGCTCGTCGCATACGCAACGGGCTACGCATGGCACGGCCATTCGTGATCAATCAAGTGGGTCGGTAAGGCTGGAAAAGCGGAGCATGCCCTGCGAAGCCTTGGCGAAGCAGGGCTCAACTTATATACCTTCGCCCTGAGCCGGTCGAACGGGCTACGCATGGCACGGCCATGCTAAATCAAGTAGCGGAGGCGGGCGAAGTAGACCGAACCAGCCTCGTCGGTCATGGTAAACCGATCATGCCAGCGACCTCTTGACCCCTGCGCGTATTCGTGCGACGATGACGGTGTTGTAGTTGCTACCCCAGGCGCATTCCCTCCATGTGCTTGGTGCAGATTTGTCCCGCGCCATGAACGAAACCCAACCAAGGTGACTTATGTTACGAATCCTAGTCGTCGATGACGATGATGCTTTCCGAAAAATGATGTGTCAGACCCTGACCGAAATGGGCTACGAGGTCATGGAGGCGCGCAATGGCAAGGAAGCCGTGCAAGTGTATGAGCTTTGCCCGGCGGATGTGGTCCTGACGGATCTCATCATGCCGGACACGGACGGCATCGAGACCATCCGGGAATTCAAGCGGATCCATTCCGGGGTGAAAATCATTGCGATGTCGGGCGGCGGTTGGGTTGGCACGAGAAACTATCTCAAAGCGGCCAAGCTGTTGGGCGCGGACGAGACGTTGACCAAACCGTTCGCCAAAGAGGACGTGGCCGCAATGATTGAACGCCTTTGCGCCAAGGCCTAGGGCATTTTAATTGGAACCGTAACCGTATTGCCTGGATTCCAGCGAGGATGTCGTTTCCTCCGCTTGGACGCCTGACCAGCGGTCAGCCGGATTTTTTGCCACGAGAGATCACAAAGAAAAGCCTTTGGAAAACATGCTTTCTTTGCGTTCTTTGTGATCCTTGGTGGCTACTCTGATTTCCAAACTGCTCGAGCCGGACGCCGCCTACATCGGCGCTGTGAACGGTTCGCCCGATTCGATGGCCGCCAGTGCGGCGCGGTACTGTGGCTCGAACTCTTCCGCGGACGAAATACTCAGGCCAAGATTCCGGATCAGTCCGTCTTTGAGGCCGTAAATCCAGCCGTGCACCGTCAGGGGTTGTTTGCGGTCCCAAGCGTCGCGGGCAATCGTAGTCTGGCAAACATTGCTGACCTGCTCGATGACGTTTAGCTCGCACAAAACATTCGTCCGGATCTGTTCTCCCTGGACAGCGTGCACGCAGGCCCGGTGTTTTTCCGAGACGTCTTGAACGTGGCGAAGCCAGTTGTCGGCCAGTCCGATCCGGTCGCAGCGCAGCGCCGCGCGCACGCCGCTGCAGCCGTAGTGCCCGCACACGATGATATGCTTTACCTTCAGCACATCGACCGCGAATTGCATCACGGAAAGGCAGTTTAGATCCGTGTGCACGACCACGTTGGCGATGTTCCGGTGGACAAACAATTCGCCGGGCAGCAGGTTAACAATCTCGTTGGCCGGCACCCGGCTGTCGGAGCACCCGATCCACAAATACTCGGGCGATTGCTGCCGCGAGAGCTTCAGGAAAAATTCAGGATCTTGCGCCCGAATGGCGTCAGCCCAGGCGCGGTTTTGCGCGAAGAGGTGTTCAAGTTGATCCATGCAGCTGCCCATGTTTTGGGACTCGGCGGGATTGTCGATGGCGAATTACAAATTACGTTGGGAGTGTTTTCACGATAATGAACTGGCGGTTTCTGGAGACGCGGGCATGGGGGTGGAGGATGGCAATCGTCAGACTTTGCTATCCTCATTTAGGATCATGGCTGCTTTTGGTGCGTCATCGTGATGGACAAATATCTTGATCTTACTGGTTTTACTCGGACCCCCTCTTCCGCCCCAGGACCAAATATCCTGCGTGTCGATCTGGAACCGGACATGCTCCGTTTCGAAACGTTTTAAAATTCTTTCGGCTTCGAATGGCTCAAAACCACCCAGTTCCGAAAAATCGTCGTCAGTTTGTTTTGCAGATGGCGGCGGCGGTTTCGGTTCAGGATCTATGCTGGCGACTCTATTCCAGAAAATCCCCGCCGACAACATGCCGCAGCCAACAAGAACAGAAGCAATTCCGTAAAAGTTCTTCATTTCCGCCGGGATGATAACAGGTGGGCCGGGCGGTGGAGTGCGGTAATTCGACGATCTGGTGGAAGCTGGGAAAAAAACAAAGGGCCGCGGATCCGCGATGCCGGCAATACCTCCAATGATTAACAGAAAACCTAAAACGATGAGTCCAACCTTCATTTTCAAACGCTTAGCAGGCAGGATTTCGTACGCAAATTAATTGGCGGCAGCAGCAAAAAGGCCGGACTTGCGGTCCGGCCTTGATAGGCAATGCGGGGTGAGCCATCCTTCGCCCATTCAGCAAGCTCAGGCTACGGAGGCCACGAGGGCACCCCGCCCACAAATGAAGGCAACTTACATTTTTCCGCCGTAGATGGCGCTGGCGCCGAGCTCTTCCTCGATCCGGAGGAGCTGGTTGTATTTGGCCACGCGGTCGGTGCGGCAGAGCGAACCGGTCTTGATCTGGCCGGCATTGGTGGCGACGGCGATGTCGGCGATGGTTACATCCTCGGTTTCGCCGGAGCGGTGCGAGATGACGGCGGTGTAGCCGGCTTCCTTGGCCATCTCGACGGCATCGAGCGTCTCGGTGAGCGAACCGATCTGGTTGACTTTGACGAGGATCGAGTTGGCGGTGCCGGTGTCGATGCCGCGCTTGAGAAACTCGGTATTGGTGACGAAGAGGTCGTCGCCGACGAGCTGGATGTTGTCACCGAGCGCATCAGTGAGTTTCTTCCAGGTGTCCCAGTCGTTTTCGGCGCAGCCATCCTCGATGGAGATGATCGGATATTTTTTCGTGAGTTCCTTGTAGAACGCGACCATCTGCTCGCCGGTGAGGACGCGGCCGTCGGATTTCTTGAAGACATAGCGTTTCTTGTCCTTGTCGTAGAATTCGGAGGCGGCGACGTCGAGGGCGAGGGCGATGTCCCGGCCGAGCTTGTAGCCGGCGTTTTTCACGGCGAGGGCGATGATGTCGAGCGCGGCGGTGGCCGAGGCCAGCTTGGGTGCAAAGCCGCCTTCGTCGCCGACGGCGGTGCTGAGGCCTTTTTCTTTCAAGGCCTTCTTGAGCGAATGAAACACCTCGGCGCCCATGCGCAGGGCCTCGGCAAACGATTTCGCCCCGATGGGCATGATCATGAATTCCTGGAAATCGATGGGGGCGTCGGAGTGCGCGCCGCCGTTCATGATGTTCATCATGGGCACGGGGAGAACCTTGGCGTTGGGTCCGCCGAGGTATTTGTAGAGGGGTTGGCCGAGCGCGGCGGCGGCGGCCTTGGCGGTGGCGAGCGAGACGCCGAGGATGGCGTTGGCGCCGAGCTTGGACTTGGTCTTCGTGCCATCGAGCTTGATCATGGCGCGGTCCACGCCGATCTGATCGAGCGCGTCGAAGCCGAAGAGGACGGGGGCGATTTTGCCTTTCACATTGGCCACGGCTTTCTGCACGCCCTTGCCGAGGTAGCGGTTTTTGTCGCCGTCGCGCAGTTCGAGCGCTTCGTGCTCGCCGGTGGAGGCACCGGACGGGACCGCAGCGCGGCCGAGGGCGCCGCAGGCGAGTTGGACATCGACTTCGATGGTCGGATTGCCGCGCGAATCAAGGATCTCGCGGGCCGTGAGGGCGGTGATGGTCGTGTTCATGGGAAAATAGAGAAATTTGAGTGAAGCGGCCTGACGCACAAGGGGGAAGCGGAAAATTGCCGGAAATATAGTGTAGTTGGTATTTGGTAGTTAGTAGTTGGTGATGGTCGCGCCATCAGCGGCAGCTAGTGGTCAGATGTGATCGGCGGCTCCCTCAAGTTATGAATTTGAACCGGAGGCGCCGCAGGCGATACCAACTACAAAATACCAACTACTAACTACGAATACCCAACTACTAACCACCAAATACCAACTCCACGGCGCGTCTGCGCGCCGTCTCACAACCGCGTATTGCCGATTCTCTGGAAGAATTTTTTCAGCGGGCCGGGCGGCTGGGGGCGCAGCAGCTCGGGAATTTGCGCGATGAAGCCGCGATCGATGGCGGTTTGCAGCGGAGTGATGCCGTCATAATTGCGCACGGTGAGATTCTTGGCCGTGAGGATATGAAGGGGTATCTGGTCGAGATGACCTTCGTAAGCGGCGGCGTGGAGGGGAGTATCGCCGTGGGCGGTGCGGGTAAGGAGCAGGTCGGAAGTGAGTTGGTCGCGGGGAATTTTGTGGAGCTGGCCGGTCTCGGCCGCGGCATGGATGACGGTGTAGCTGGACTTGCTGATGAGAACGAGCCGATCGCGGGTCAAGAACTCGGGTGGAATTTGCTCGAGGTGCCCGCCCAGCGCAGCGGCATGAAGGACCGTGTCGCCGGCCACGGTTTTTTCGATCAAGCGTTCGGCGGTCAGCAGCTCGGGCGGAAATTGACTGAGGTGGCCGTTGAGCGCGGCCACGTGAAAGACGGTCTCGCCGCTGATGTTTTTTTCCGCAAGTAGTTTATCCGTTATCAGTTGCGGAGGAAAAAGGTTGAGCGTGCCGAATTCGCCGGCTTCGTGGAGGAGCGTATTGCCAAGATCGGTTTTGAGATGGGTGACTTCGGGGCTGAGGAGCCCGGCGGGAATGTGGCTGAGACATCCGTAGTCGGCGGCGATGTGGAAGACGGTGTAACCCGCCTTGCTGCGCGTAAGCAGGGCATCGGCGGTGAGCAAAGGTGCGGGGATTTGTCCGAGGTGGCCGCCCAGTGCGGCGTGATGGAGAGGGGTGTAGCCGGCGTCGTTTTTGACCACGAGGGCTTTGGCGGTGATGATCTCGGGCGGAAGCTCCGTGAGGAGTCCGGCCCGGGCGGCGGCATGGAGCGGTGTGTTGCCGGCCGCGTTGGGCGCAAGGAAAATTTCGGCCGTGAGTGCAGCACGCGGCAAGTCAGCGAGCGAACCGGCTCGCAAGGCAGTCTGCAGGTCAGACGAGTCCATCACTTTAAGCATGATTAAAGTGATTTGGATTGCACCTGCAAAGTGAAATGCATCTTATTTTCATTCTGCGGCTTTCGGTTTGCCAAGGCGGCCTAAGTACGCATTCTCACATTCATGCCAGCAAGGAACCTGTTCGATAAGCCGGCAGCCAAATCATCCGTATTAGTGGTTGATGATGAAGTATCGTTGTTGAACGTCTATGCCGCGGCGCTTGAGCCACATTTTGACGTGGCGACGGCGACTTCGGCCCGCGAGGCGGAGTTTTTATTGCACCGAAAAGCCTTCAAGGTCGTGGTGGCCGACCACATTATGCCGGGAGGCAACGGCATGAGTTTCCTTGTGCGTGCGCGCGAAGATTATCCGCACATGCAACGCATCCTGGTGACGGGTTACATGAAACCCGAAATGCTGCTGCGCAGCGTGAACGAGGCGGCACTTTTCCGGTACCTGCTCAAGCCCATATCGATGACCGAGTTTCTGCAGGTGGTGCAGGAAGCGGTGATGGTTCACGATCAACTGACGGCCACGGTTAGCTAAGCGCGTTTTCTTGCAAAGACACGCCCTATGCCGCCCGCATTTTTGCCCGCAGATAAGGCGCTGTGGGGCTGCCCTTGGTTTTGAGCAAGCCGGCCACGGGACCCTGGTAAATCAGCTCGCCGCCGTCGGGGCCGCCCCCCGGCCCGAGCTCGACGATCCAATCGGCCTCGGCGAGCAGGTCGAGATGATGCTCGATGACCACCACGGTGTGGCCTTGGTCGACAAGTGAGTGAAGCACCCGGATGAGCTTTTCGCAGTCGCTCAAGTGGAGGCCGATGGTGGGTTCCTCGAGCAAATAGAGATTGCGAGGCTGGATGCCGCGGCTGCGCTCCTTGAAACTTTGCAGGCCGTGCGCGAGCTCGGTCACGAGTTTGAGCCGTTGCGCCTCGCCGCCGCTCAGGGTGGGCGAGCTTTGCCCAAGTGTGAGATAGCCGAGGCCGCAATCGACCATCAGGCCGCAGATTTCGCCGAGCCGGGCATGAAAACCAAAGAATTGCGCCGCCTCCTCGAAGGTGAGCTGGAGCACCTGGCCGATGGTTTTTCCTTTCCAGGCGATGTCCGCGAGCTCCGGGCCGTAGCGCAGGGCGCCGCAGGCGTCGCAGGGCAGAAAGGCATCGGGCATGAAGGCCATTTCCAATTTGATGCGGCCGGCGCCCTGGCACGTCTCACACCGGCCGCCTGCCGTATTGAACGAGAAGCGCGAGGCCGTGTAGCCGCGCATCCGGGCTTCGGGCAACGTCGCGAAAAACTGCCGGATGAGATCGAAGATGCCGAGATAGGTGGCGGGGGTGGAGCGCGGGGTTTTGCCAATGGGCGCCTGGTCAACCTCGATGATGGAACGAAAGGCGTTTGCTCCGCTAAGCTCCGCAAACGGCAGTTGAGACCCATTCGGCAGGCTCAGGGCAGGGTTGAGGGTTGAAAGTTGAGAGTTATCGGACCAGCCGGTGGCCTTTACAAATTCGCGGCCGGTGAGTTTTGTTTTCCTGGCCTTGATCGCGTGCGTGACGGCGGGATGGAGCAGGTCGCGGAATAACGTCGATTTGCCCGCGCCGCTGGGGCCGGCGACCATGACGAGCCGGCCGAGCGGGAGGCGCAGGTCGAGGTTTTTTAAGTTTCGAAAACCGACGCCGGTGAATTCGAGCCAGTTATCGTCCACCACGGGCCGGTAGGCGCCGCGCAGCGGATGCTGGATGCCGCGATCGAGGTAGAGGCCGGTGAGCGAGGAGGAAATTTTTTTGAGATCGGCGGGCGTACCGCTGGCCAGGAGCCGGCCGCCGTGCACGCCTGCGCCCGGGCCGAGGTCGATGATGTGGTCGGCGCGTTGCATGAGTTCATCGTCGTGTTCGACGACAAGGAGGGTGTTGCCCTTGTCGCGGAGCGTTTCGAGGGTCTCGATCAGGCGGTCGTTGTCGCGGGCGTGCAGGCCGATGCTGGGTTCGTCGAGCACGTAAAGGACGCCAGCAAGGTTGGTCCCGAGCTGCGCGGCGAGGCGGATACGCTGGGCTTCGCCGCCGGAAAGCGTCCCGGTGGGGCGGTCGAGCGCGAGGTAGCCGAGGCCGACATGGTCGAGAAAACGCAGGCGCTCCCCGATCTGCGGGACGATGTCCTGCGTGATCAGGCGGCCGCGTGCATCGAGCGCGAGTTCGCGCAGGCGCGCGAGGAGTTGGGCGGGCGTGCAGCGCAGCAGCGCCGGCAGCGAGAGCGGCGGGCGCCGGCCGCGGAAGTGCAGCTTCACGGCGCGCGCGGCGCGGTTGAGGCGTTCACCGCCGCATTGGGGACAAGGCGTGCCGCCTTCCGCGACGTCGTCGCCTGATTCGATGCCGAACACGCGCAACTGCGCCGCGGGGTCTTCGTCGTCCTCATCTTCCGGCTCGAGCATCCACGGGAAAATGCGACCGTGGCCGCGGCAGGCGGGACACCAGCCTTTGGGCGAGTTGAAGGAAAAATGCTTAGGATCGGGCTCGGGGAAGGACTCACCGGTCTCGATATCGGTGCGCGTGGTGGAAAACCACGAAAGCGTGTTGCCGTTTGGCCGCAGCACGAAGCAGGAACCCTTGCCGATCGCCAGCGCCCGCGTCAGCGCGTCCGCTGGCGAGTTCAAGGTTCCATGTTCCCCGTTCAAGGTTGGCTGACCCGACTTTGAACCTTGGACCTTGAACTTTGAACCCGTTGCGGATTTCAGGTCCGCCACGACGACTTCGATGTCGTGCTCCTTGTAACGGTCGAGCTTCTGGAAATTTCCCACGCGCACGAGCCGGCCGTCGACGCGCATGAGCTCGTAACCCTGTTTGGCAATCCACGTGGCGATGGGTTGGTGGTGGCCTTTGCGTCCGCGAATGAGCGGAGCGCAGAGATAAAGGTGCTTGGCCCGGCGCGATTGCGGAGACGCGAGCAGGCGGGAGAGAAGTTTTTTGAGCTGGCCGGGCGAGAGTGGCGTGACGGGCCGGTCCGTGTCGGGGTGATGCTGCACGCCCAGGCGCGCGTAGAGCAGGCGCAGGTATTGCGCGACCTCGGTGATGGTCGCGACGGTGGATTTGCGCGAGCCGCGCGTGATGCGTTGTTCGATCGCGACGGTCGGCGGGATGCCGGTCAGGCGGTCGATGGCCGGGCGCGGAAGCTGTTCCACAAACTGCCGCGCATAGGGCGACATTGACTCCATGAAACGTCGCTGGCCCTCGGCAAAAACAATGTCGAACGCGAGGGTGGATTTGCCCGAGCCGGAGACACCGGTCACGACGGTGAGCTGGCGGTGAGGAATGGTGAGCGATAGGTTCTGCAGGTTGTTTTCGCGCGCGCCGATGATCTGAAGTTCCCGGTTCAAGGTTCCCGGTTCAAAGTTCGCTTCGTAGGGAGCGATGTCTTCTGCCGCCAACAACCTTGAACCTGGAACCTTGAACTTTGAACGTTCTCCGAGCACGGCTCGGAGAAAAGGCGAGGTGGCGGTGTCGGCGGCGGCGACATCTTCAGGCGTGCCCTCGGCTGCGATGCGGCCGCCGCCGGCGCCAGCCTCGGGGCCGATTTCCAAAATCCAGTCGGCGGACTTGAGCACGTCGAGATTGTGCTCGATGACGACGACGCTGTGGCCGCGTTCGACCAGCGCATTCAGCACGCCGAGCAGGCGTTTCACGTCGTGACGGTGGAGTCCGGTGGTGGGTTCATCCAGCAAGAGCAGGGCGGCCTCCGGCCGTGGTTCAAGGTTCCCAGTTCCCGGTTCAGGGTTCTCCGCTGGAGTTTCACCGTTATCAGTGTCCGGTTCCAACCTTGAACCTTGAACCTGGAACCTTGAACCAAGGTATTTAACGAGCTTCAACCGCTGGGCTTCGCCGCCGCTGAGCGTGTTGAGCGGCTGGCCGAGGGTGAGATAACCGAGGCCGACTTCGGCGAGGGCGGCGAGACGTTGCTGCACTTTTTGATGACCGGCGAAGAGCGGCAGTGCGTCGCTGATACTCGTGGCGAGGAGGTCGGCGACCGACTTGTCGTTCCAGGTGATGGCGAGGACCTCGGGCTTGAACCGGCTGCCTTCACAGACGGGGCAGGGCACAAACACATCGGAGAGAAACTGCATCTCGACGCGCTCGTAGCCGAGGCCCTGGCAGTGATCGCAGCGGCCATCGCCGCTGTTGAAGGAGAAACTCGACGGGCTGAAACCGGCGGCTTGCGCGGCGGGCGTGCCGGCAAAGAGTTCGCGAATGAGAACCCACGCCTCGGTGTAAAGCGCAGGATTGGAACGCGGAGTGCGCGAGAGCGGCGACTGGTCCACGAGGACGATTTCAGAAAACGCGCGGTCACCCTCAATTTTCTCGATGACGGCGGGATCGTCGGTGAGCTGGAGACGTTGCGTGAGCAGGCCCTGGTAAATGACGTTGTCGAGGAGCGTGGATTTGCCGGATCCACTGACACCGCTGAGGCAGACGAAGCGCTGGAGCGGCAGATGAAAGGAAAGTTTTTGCAGGTTGTGCTTCGTCGCGTGGGTGAAGCGCAGCGCGGGATGCGAGGAAGAAACCGGCCGGCGTTGCGCGGGGAGTTCGATGCGTTCATGGCCGGAGAAATAGGCGCCGGTGATGCTTCGCGGCGCGGCGGACAGTTCGGCGACGGAGCCTTGGAACACGATATGCCCCCCGCGGCTGCCGGGTTCGGGGCCGATTTCGACCACGTGATCGGCGGCGCGGATCATGGCCTCGTCATGCTCGACGACGACGACGGTGTTGCCCGCGTTGGTGAGCGAGCGGATGATGCCGATGAGACGGTCAATGTCGCGCGGGTGCAGGCCAACACTCGGCTCGTCGAGGACAAAGAGCGTGTCCCTCAGCGAAGTGCCGAGGCAGCTGGTGAGATTGACGCGTTCCACTTCACCACCGCTCAACGTGCGCGAAGTGCGGTCGAGCGTGAGATAACCGAGGCCGACCTGCTCGAGGTAGCGCAGGCGGGTCAGAATGGAATCGTGTGCGAGTCTGGCCGAATGCGCCTCGACCACGGATTTTGGATCAATGGCCGCAGATTTTGAAATCAGCGCGAGCAGTTCGCCGACGGGAAGTTGATAAAGTCCCGGCAGTGTGTGGCCGTGCCATTTCCAGCAGAGCGCCTCGGGTTGGAGGCGGGTGCTACCGCAGTCGGGGCAGGGGTTGTAAGTGCGGTAGCGTGAGAGGAAAACGCGTACGTGCATCTTGTAGGTTTTTGACTCGAGATAGCGAAAAAATCCCTTGAGACCGTACCATGCGCGGGGCCATTCCAGGCCGTTTTTGCCATAACCGGGTTCGCCGTCGATAATGTAGGCTTTTTGCCCGGGCGTGAGTTCGGCGAACGGGATGCCGGCCGGGATTTTTTTCTTTTTGGCGAAGGAGATCAAATCGCGCTTCGACTCACTGTAAATGTCGCCTTCCCAGCATTTGATCGCGCCATCGTTGATGGAGAGCGACTGGTCGGGAATAGCCAGGCGATAGTCGATCTCGATCACGCGGCCGAAGCCGCGGCATTTTGGGCACGCGCCGAGCGGCGAGTTGAAGGAAAACAATGACGGGATGGCCGGGCGGAAGGAGCGGCCGGTTTTGGGCGAGTGCAGGCCGCGCGAGAAATGTCCGCATTCGGCCAGCGTGTCGGCGCCGAAGAGGCGCACCTGGCCCCGGCCGAAGTGCAACGCGGCTTCCGTTGCCTCGAGAAAGCGGTTTTTGTTTTCGGGCGTAAGTGTGATGCGATCCTGCGCGACGAATAAGTGAGCAGCGCCTTTCAACGGCGCCGCGTCGGCCAGCAGGTCGTCCACACGGTGGGCGGCGAGCGCGCCGGAGCCGGCGGGAACGAGCACGCGGACGTAGCTTTGGTTTTTGAGGTTCTTTAAAATCTCGGGCCAGGAAATATTTTCAGGCTTCTTGATTTCGAAGGCGACGATCACGGTTGCAGCGGCCTGGGCGGCGGCTTTGGCCCAGATGGTCTGCGGGTTGTCGTCCTCGACCCTCTCGCCGGTCGCCGGATCGAAGCATTCGGCGACGTGGCTGAACCAGACTTTGAAAAAATCGCAGAGCTCGGTCATCGTACCGACGGTGGAGCGGGAGGTCTTGACCGTGTTGGTCTGCCGGATGGCGATGGACGGGCGGATGTTCTCGATGGAATCGACCTTCGGCTTGTCGAGCAGGTCGAGGAACTGCCGGGTGTAGGCGCTGAACGTCTCGACGTAGCGGCGCTGGCCCTCGGCGTGGAGCGTGTCGAAAACCAGTGAGCTCTTGCCGGCGCCGCTCAGGCCGGTGACGACGATGTACCGACCGAGGGGGAGATCGAGGTCGAAGCCTTTGAGGTTGTTCTGGCGGACCCCGCGGAGACGGATGCATTCGGGCGCGGGAACGGCAGGACGATTTTTAGAACTCATTTCAAAACTCAAAACGAGCAGCGTGGCGGAGTTTTGGCGGCGAGCAAGGCGGAGCCGAGGGTGCAATCCTCGAAGAGGCTTGCCCCTCGGCGACAACGCTGCTCCCCGCCCAACAAATCTGCCACCCGAAGGGTTGGGCAGGACAAAGCCATCGCCGCGGCGTTGTGTCGCGAGGGGATAGGCCCTCCGGGCATACCCCGCTCGCGACCCGTCTGGCGGCGACGGCTTCCCTGCCCAACGCTGTGCATTTTGAGTTTTGAAATGAGTTCTTAACCACGGTCACACGAAGAGCAGCCTGCGCAAAACTTCAACCATTCTACCGAAAAATCCCAAACGCCAAAACTCCAAAGCACAAAGAAATCCCAAGGGCGGAAAGCTCAAAGGCGAGAATCGGGCCAAAATTGAAGGTTTTAATTTCCAGTTTTTTTCTGGCGTTTGAACGGTTGGCCTTTGGGATTTGCGCGGGGCAGCGCGCCTACCTATTGAGCCGGCTGGACCAGGCACGAAAAAAGATCGAGGTAGGCCTGGATCTGGCGCTGGGGGTCAAAATTTTCGCGCGCACGGGCCTGGGCCGTGGCGGCCTCGCTGGCGCGCAGCGCGGGATCGAAGAGCAGGGGTTGCAGGCGGGCGAGAAAGGCGTCCCGGTTGCCCGACGGCACGACCGCCCCGCCGGCTTCGCTCACGCCGCCGACATCGTAGGCGACGGACATCAGGCCGTGGGCATGCGCCTCGATGAGAAAGTTGGGCAACGACTCGCTGAGGGAGGTGAGCGCGACCAGGTCCGCTGCCGCGTAGTACGACGTGGGGTCGGCGTGGAAACCGAGGAACTTCACGCGACTGCCGAGGCCCTTTTGGGCGGCCAGGCGCTCGCAGGCGGCGCGCTCCGGCCCATCGCCCACAAACCAGAGTTGCCATTTGAGGCCCAGCGGAAGCCTTGAGGCGATTTCGATGAGGTCGCGCTGGTTCTTTTCCGGGCGGAACATGGCGACAGTGAGGAAGACGACCGTCGTGGGCCCGGCATCCATTTTGGTGCGGAGGGCTTCATTGCGTTGCAACGCGCCGGTGGGTGGAAACACGATGGAGTTGTGAATGACGGAGATTCTTTCCCGGGCGACTCCGTAGTGCGCCGCGAGGATGGATTTGGCCACGTGGCTGTTGGCGACGATGTGCCAGACGCGATGCAGGGAATGGCGGTAGAGCGATGGAAGCGGTTTTCCCGTGCGCATGGTGCCGATGACGCCGATATGGGGAAATTTTTTCTGGAGGCCGCCCGCATAGCAATTGGCCATGCGGCCCATGCAAAGAATGCCCTCGGGTGCAAGGATGCGCACCGCGCGCGCGAGGCCGGGCGCGAACCAGTCGAGGCGGCAATCGAAGGGCTGGAGCGAGCGATGGGCGATATCATCAAGCCGGACGGAGAGTGCGCCGCCGGGACGAAAGGTGAGCAGGACGGTCTCGAGGCCGGCGGACGCAAAAGCGCGCGTCAGGAAGATCGACTGGCGCTCGGTGCCACCGCTGCGCAGATAGTCCTGTAAAACGAGAATTTTCATTGCTCGGCGGCGGGGAGAGGCGAAAACTGGTGCGAATGAATCATTCGTTGGGCAATTTGCTTGTGCGGTGGGGGGTGCTGGCACTGGGCGTGGCGCTGGCCGCGCACATTGTGCCGGGCATCGGCTACCACGATTTTACGACGCTCGTTGTGGTGGTCTTGTTGCTGAGTTTTTTCAACCTATTCCTGAAGCCCTTGTTGGTGTTGTTCACGCTGCCTTTCATCGTGCTGACGATGGGCCTTGGCTTGATCGTGATTAACGCCTTGTTGTTCCTGTTTGTCGGGCGGCTGGTCAATGGATTTTACGTGGCAAGTTTCTGGTCGGCGCTGGGTGGCGCGTGCGTGGTGAGCGTGACGAATTTCGTGATGAGCCGGATGTTACGTGCACCTACCAAGCCACGTCCGACGGCCAAACGCGATGATGTCATCGACATTTAGATTTTTTTCATACCTTTTTCCCCATGGCTGAAACCAACGAATACGATCTCATTGTCATCGGCGGCGGACCCGCGGGCTACGCGGGTGCGATTCGCGCCGGGCAACTTGGCAAAAAAGTCGCGTGCATCGAACTGGAGCGCGCCGGCGGCACTTGCCTAAACTGGGGCTGCATCCCCACCAAGGCGCTGTTGAAGAGCGCCGAGTTCTACACGAAAATGAGGAAGCCGGAAGTTTACGGCCTCGGCGCAAAGGACGTGACCTTTGACATTGCCAAGATCATGGCCCGTTCGCGCGTTGTCGCCGAGCAGATGGCGAAGGGCGTGGAGTTTTTGCTCAAGAAAAACAAGGCAGAGTACATCGTCGGCCGTGCGCAGGTCAGCGCGCCGGGCCTGGTCTCGGTGACCGAGGGCGAGCATAAAGGGAAGTTTTTCAAAACGAAAAACATCCTGCTGTCCACCGGCTGCAAGATGCGCCGCATTCCCGGCGTCGAGGTGGACGGCGAACGCGTGATGACCTCGCGCGAGGCACTGGCATCCAAGACGCTGCCGAAATCGGTCATCATTGTCGGTGCCGGCGCGATCGGCGTGGAGTTTGCCTATTTCTACAATGCGTTCGGCACGAAGGTGACGCTGGTGGAAATGCTGCCGCAGATTTTGCCGCAGGAGGACGAAGATGTGTCGAAGACCCTGCGCCGCTCGTTCGAGAAGCAGGGCATTGACCTGCATGTTGGCACGAAGGTGGAAAATGTCCGGGTCGGAAAAGACTCGGTCAAAGTCGACCTGGTCGCGGGCGACAAAAAAACCGAAGTCGAGGCCGAGGTGCTGCTTTCCGCCATCGGCGTCGTGCCCAACCTCGAGGGTGCGCTGGCGGCCAACGTGAAGCTCGAACTCGACCGCAATTATTTGAAGGTCGATGACGACTACCAGACGAACGTGAAAGGCATTTATGCCGCGGGTGACATCATCGGCCCGCCCTGGCTTGCCCACATCGCCACGTTCGAGGCCGTCAACGCCGTCAACGGCATGTTTGGCCACGGCGCGGCGCGCCGGGTGAAAAACTTCCCGGGTTGCACCTATTGCCAGCCGCAGGTGGCCAGCACCGGGCTGACCGAGAAGGCCTGCAAGGAAAAGGGCCTCGACTACAAGGTCGGAAAATTTCCCTTCACCGCGTCGGGCCGCGCCGTGGCGTCGGCCGACAGTGAAGGCTTTGTCAAAGTCATCGCCGACACGAAGACCGGCGAGATTTATGGCGCGCACATCATCGGCAGCGAGGCGACCGAGCTCATCGCCGAATACGGCCTCGCCATGGAGCTGGAAGCGACGGTCGAGGAAATCCACCAGACCATCCACGCACATCCCACGTTGAGCGAAGCGGTGATGGAAGCCGCCGCGGCTTCCATGGGAGAGGCGATTCACATCTAGCAGGCTGTTGAAAAACAGCCTGCTAGAGTCATTGGTCATTGGTATTTCGTAGTTGGTGGTTAGTATTTGGTCGTTGGTGTCTTGGCTTTCCTTTGGGGTTTGACGTTTTGGGATTTGAGCTTTCGCTGCCGCACGAGGCCGATGTTGGGCGTTGAAGGGTGCTCAAAACGTCTTGAACTCATAGCCACGTCCTTGAATCTTACCTTTGGCCCATGCGGCTTTTTGCGAGCGTAGCACAATGGATAGTGTAGTGGCCTCCGAAGCCATCGATCCGGGTTCGACTCCCGGCGCTCGCACCATCCTTCGCTCCTTTGGAGCTACAGATGGCACGGCCACGCTCCGGGACGCAGTTATCCACCCACGCGATGCGCCCTTAAAGAAGGATGCCCTTCGAAGTCCCGCGTTCGCGGGACGAAGTAGGGCTTCATTCTCGCGCGGCGATGGAAAATTGCCCTGAGCCTGCCTGCGGTGAGCCGGTCGAACCCGTCGAACGGGCGGTCTTGGGCTTTCGCAATGCGAAGAGCCGCCTTGTGATTTATCCGACCATCATTTCTTCTCCGCCTGCATGTGGCGGTGAACAAAGAAATAGTAAATCGCGCCCAGCACGGCGAGCGCGCCGGCCACCCAGAGGGTGATTTGATGCAGTTCGCCACGCATGAGCGCTTCGTCTTTTCCGGCCTGGACGCCCACCCAGCAAAGGACGGCGCACCACACGGTCGAACCGATGAGCGTAAAGAGGGAATAGAGCCCGTAGTGCAGTCGCACGATGCCGGCGGGGATGCCGATGAGGTGGCGCACCACGGGTAGAAGGCGTGAGGCGAAGACGCCAAAATTGCCGAAGTGCGCGGACCAGCGCTCGGCCTTTTCCACTTTGTCGGAGGTGATGAGAATAAATTTTCCGAAGCGCAGCACGAGTGGCCGGCCGGCGAGGCGCGCGGCCCAGTACATCACCGTTGCGCCGAGCCACGAACCGAGCGCGCCGGCGAGGACGATGCCGACGAGGCTCATCCGGCCTTGCGTGTAGGCGAGGTAGGCGGCCGGCGGGATGATCAGCTCGCTCGGCAGCGGCACGAGGGAGCTTTCCACCGCCATGAGCAGCACGATGAGCGGATAGCCGCCGGACTCCAATGAGCGCAAATACCAATCGATAAAGTTATAAATCAGGGCATGCATGCGGGGCGGGCAATAAAAACGGCGGGCCGAGGACTTCTCGGGCCCGCCGAAAATTGAATGCCGTCCTTTCGCCAACGCTACTTGCTGGAGCAAGCTCCAGGGATTCTGCGCGCTGCTTGCATAGACTCATTGGCGCGGGGCTGGCCGGACGGCATCCTAATCTCACTTTGGAAACCCCGCAGCTTGCCGCGGGGAATGTCTCAGCATTCAAGTGCGGCGCACGGCTCAAACCTCGGGCTTGGTCTTGCGCAGGCCCTGGATGCGGTCGCCGGGCTTCCATTGTCCACGCTTTTTGAGCAGGTCGATGCGCTCGAAGCGCTTCAGGACGTTGCGCTTGACGACGATACCGCTGGAACCTTGGAGACTTTTGTGCTGCGACATGGTGAATAGAAAAGAGGTCGGAATGGGCTAAAGAGGTCAAAACGTAGAGTTGGCCTTGGCCCATGACAAGTATTTTTCGCCCACGCTCTCGGCGCGCAAGACGATCCATTCCGGCGTGTCATAGGGATGTTGGGCGAAAAGCCAGGCCTCCAGCGCAACCTGCTGCGCGGGCAGGAACTTGAAACAGAGGCGGAATTCCTCCGCGCGCTCGGGCCGGCCCTGCCACAGGTAGTGCGAAGTGATCGGGCCATCGATTTGCACGCAGGCGGCCAGGCGTTGTTCGATGGCGGCGCGAGCCAATTCTTCGGCCTTGTCACGGTTGGCTAAGGTCGTCCAGGCGATGAGCATGGTCGAGGGTGTGCCGGTGACGAAGGGCCGGGCAAGCCGGATTCGCCTTGACGGAGGAGGCGGCGGACGGCGTTATTGCGGGTTTTCACCCATGAACGCCACTATGAAAGACGACTACATCAAGGAAGCACAGAAGGTCATCACCGACTCCAATGTGTTGATCAACGTGGTGTCGCGCCGCGTCAAGCAGCTCCGTCGCGGGAGCCGTCCGCTCGTTGAATCGCTGGAAAAGCTGGCGCCCGAGGATGTGGCCCTGCGCGAAATCATCGAAGGCAAGATCAGTTTCGAAGCCGGCGAGAACTGAGCACCGCGCCTGTGCGGTGCACGCGTTCCCGACCCGGCCCGTCCGGTTGAACCGTCATGTCCGCGCAAAAAAAAGATTCCACCCGCTACACGGAGATTCGCAACAGCAAGGCGCTGCGCGACTTTTTCGTGGAGGAGAAGTTTGAGGCCGGGCTCCAGTTGCTCGGCACCGAGGTGAAGTCCATCCGCGCGGGCCGCGCGCAGATCAACGACGCTTTTGGGCGGATCGACAAGGGCGAGCTCTGGCTGGTCAACGCGCACATCGACCAGTACGCGTTTGGCAACCTCAACAACCACGATGCGCGGCGCACCCGCAAATTGTTCCTGCACCGCCACCAGATTCGTAAGGTCGCCCAGGCGCTCGATGCCGGTGGTCGCGCGCTCGTCCCGCTGCGGATGTATTTCAAGGATGCCCTCGTCAAGGTTGAGGTCGCGCTCTGTACCGGCAAAAAACTTTTTGACCGCCGTGAAGACCTCAAGAAGAAGGCCGAGGTGCGCGACATGCAGAAGGCGCTCAAGGACCGGCGGAGGTAAGGGGGTGGAATGACAGGCACGCTGCGGGGGGATCAGCACCCCGCCCAAAAGCCTCGTTCAATGCAGCGAGAGATCGGCATGCGCCACCGGCGGGTGTTCCTCGGGCCAGTGCTTGAGAATCTCCATGGCCACCCGGCGCCAGACGAAAGGTTTGTGCAACACGCTTTTCAAGGCGGGGAATTGCGCGAACTCCTCATCATTCAGGTCGATCGCATGGCCGGTGATGAGAATGAAGGGCACGCCCGGCAACATGGCGCTGGCCTGGGAAACAAATTCAAAGCCATTAAGTTGCGGCATGTAGAAGTCGGTGACGACGGTGCCGACATCAATTTGCGGGAACGCGGCGAGTGCTTCAAGCGGCCGGGAGAACGTGAAAACCGGACAATTCAGGTTATCACTGAGAAGCTGCGCAAGCAAGTCGATGTAAGACGTTTCGTCATCGACTATCACTATGGCCTTTTTGGAACGAGAAGCGGACACAGGTAAAACTGGATGAACTGACGACTAGGGTGTTATCTGGAGAAAGATTGGGACGGATGGAAGTTTAATAAAGCGTGAATTTCGTTGGCACGATTTTTGTCCCGGCCGGGTGATGGCTTGTGTATCATAGGGGCCGGCTCACATTTGTGCACATGCTTCATTTAGCACTTTTCGCGCCGCAAATTCCGCAAAACACCGGCAATATCGGCCGCCTTTGTGCGTTTACCGGCTCGCGGCTGCACCTCATCCGGCCGCTCGGCTTTGTGATCAACGATCGCAATCTCCGGCGCGCAGGCATGGATTACTGGCGTTCGCTTGACGTCCACGAGCACGAGGACTGGGAGGCATTTCGCACCAGTCCATTGGCGCCGCAGCGGTTGTGGCTGTTCACGACCAAGGCAAAAAAATCTTTTTGGGATGCACAGTTCGCGGATGGTGACGGGCTCGTTTTCGGCAACGAAGGCGAGGGTGCGCCAGCCTGGCTGCACGAGGAAATCGGGGACGCCCGGCGCGTGACCATCCCGCAGGCCAATGCCGCGCTGCGCTCGCTCAATCTCAGCACGGCCGCCGGCATCGCCTGTTATGAGGCATTGCGGCAAACGAAGAACTGGCCCTGAACTTGCTGTAAACCAAGATGGGTGACAGAAAAGGCCCAAGCATGAAGGCAATTCTCATCACCACGGCTGCATTTTTTGCATCGCAGGTGTTCGGAAGCGAGCCCCTTGAGGTCGTGGGATGCGTGACAAGTGCCAATAGCAGTTTGTTTGTTCTCTACGATGTCGAGGCGAAACAAAATTCGCACTGGGTAGCTCTGGGCCAGGATTGGCGCGGCTACACTTTGAAATCATTTGAGCCGAGGACTGAAAAACTGACAGTGAGCAAGGATACGAAAGAATACGTCTTGAGTTTTCGTATTTCAAAAGCAGGTCAAACCACTTCGGTTGCAACCTTGACCAAGGGAACCTATAAATTGGTGGATGGAACGGTTGTTTACAGTCCCGAGGCGCAGATGAAGATTGGCGGGAAATTGATTTTTTCACCAACCGGGGTGATGGTCTCGGACGAGAGCCAAAAGATTTTTTCTGGCGATCTGGCGATTGAGACCGCGAGGGGAACGGTTCAATTCAGTGACGCTGTTTTAACGCTGGATGACGCAGGTATAAAATTAACAGCCAAGTCCGCGCACCTTGCAGTGAAACCAAGCGTGCTGAACCAATCACCAGATCCGACTCCTAAATCCGCCATGTCGTCTGCGGGGCAACCGGCGCGCCAGCCATAGTTGCTGTGACCATCGCGCTTCCTCGATCATTCAATACAGCGCATTCCAATCCACGCTGTGGTATTGGATGGCTTCGAGCAGGTGTGGTGGCGAGGTCGGCGATGGTGCGGGCCACCTTGAGGATGCGGTCGTAGGCGCGCGCGGAGAGCGAGAGCCGTTCCATCGCCTGCTGCAGCAGGTCTCCGAGGGTTGAATTGAGCGCGCAATGCCTGCGGATGTGGGCGTGCGTCATGCGGGCGTTGCTGGAAATTCTCGTGCCGGTGAAGCGCGCGTGCTGACGGCCGCGGGCTTTGTATCTGTGAACTAATTGCAGAAGAGGCTTCGCCGGGTTTTTCCGCGCGCAGCTCGGTGAGGGAGAGGGGGCGCCTCGATGTGCAGGTCGGTGCGGTCAAGCAAGCGGGCCGCTGATGCGGGCGCGGTAGCGCTGAATCTGAGTGGGCGAGCACCGGCACGCGTGGCGGTGCTCGCCCAGGTAACCGCGCGGGCAGGGGTTCATCGCGGATCGGTTCTGGTAATCACTGACAGTCAGTGGTTACCTATGCTTTGCGAACTTGGTGTAAAATCTGCTTGTAAACAAAGGAGCGAGGATGCAGGGCTTTACAGCAATGGCCCGAAATTTTCGGGCCGGTGAAGCAGGCGTCCTGGCGATCGCTTTCTGTATCCAATAAATAATTACATGAAAGATTCACCGGGGTTTTACACGCGCAACTCGGTTGTACGAAGGGCGGCTGTGCTGCCGAATACGCCTGTAATTTGCAATTATTAAAATAGCATTTTCTGCGTTTTTACCTAAACGTAACGCAATAGGCTCGCTGCGTTACGCGAGCCTATGCATTAGAGAATGCTGCTATTTTTATCTTTTTGAATCATGCCAGAAACTCCGTTCATCGCCCTGCCAGGCGTCGGCCCGCAGTCGTTGCGACAGGAGTTTCCTGCCGCGCGGGTGGTGGCGCTGGGCGCGGAAGCGACTTTGCTTGATTCGCTCGTGCAGCACAAGGAGTCGATCGCGGTCGGCACGCCATTGGAGGTTGCCTACCGGGCGTTTCGCGACCGTGGCGTGAAGTTCATGGCGGTGGTGAGGGGTGGGTGCGTGATCGGGCTCTGTTCGCGCGGACAGATCGGCTTTGTGATGGGCTCGCGCTTCGGCTTTGCCCTGTACAGCCAGAGCCCGGTGGAATCCGTCCTGGTTAAGAAACCGCTGATTGTTTCGCAGGACACCCCGGTGCGCGAGCTGTTGGCTCGCGCGATGGAGCGGCCCGGCGAGGAATTTCACGAGGAAATCGTGCTGGTCGACGCGGGGCGGCACCTGCTCGGCTTGATCCCGGTGGAGGCGGTCGCGCAGCTGCAGTCGCGCCTGGTGGCGGAACAGCTCGATGAGCTGCGCTTGCAGCAGTCGACTTTGCGCCAGCAGAATCTTGAGCTGTTCCGTTCTTATCATGCGCTGCGGCAGTCAAAGGGACTTTATCTCGGGCTGTTCGAAAGCCACACCTTGGGCGTGGCTTTGCTCGATGTGCAGGGCAGAATCCACGAGCACAACCACCGGCTGGCAGAACTGCTGAGCCTGGGCGAGGTGCCGGCCCTGCGCATGTCGCTCACCACCTGGATCGTGGAAAAGGATCGCGCCACGTTCCTGGCGTTGCTGGAGGCGCAGGCGAATGGCGTTCAGGCGTCGGCCATGGGTGAGTTCACCTTTCAGATCCCGAAGCGCGGGGCGCGGCTTTTCCATTGCTCCACCGGCTGGATTAAGGAGACCGGCCAGGTTTGCGCCTGCTTCAATGACATCACCGACCAACGCGCACTTGAGCAGAGCATGCTGCGGAAGGAAAAACAAAAACTCCTCGACACGCTGGTGGGGGGAATTGCGCACGAGCTGAACAACAAGCTCACCCCCGTGCAGGGCTTCGCCGAGTTGCTCAGCCGCGAGGGTGGGGAAAAGACGCGCAGTTATGCCGCAGTCATCATAAAAAGCGCGACGGAGGCGGCGAATATCATCCGACAGCTTTTCCAGCTTTCCAAGCCCGGCGTACCGGCGGCTCGGGCGGTGGACTTGCGCGCCATCGTGGAGGAAACGTTTGTGATCCTGAATTTTCAGCTGCGGGAGACACGATGCGAGGTTCGCACCGTGCTGCCCCCGACCGCGGTGTGGGTCATGGCGGACGCCGTCCAGTTGAAGCAAGTCGCCCTCAGCCTCGTGCTCAATGCAATCCAGGCGATGGAAGGCCGGCCGGATGCGATACTGATGGTGGAGGCACGGATCGAAGGCCAGATGGGACAGTTGATTGTGACCGACAACGGTTGCGGCATCGCCCCGGAAAATCTTGGCCGGGTCTTCGATCCCTTTTTCACCACCAAGGGTTCGGATCGCGGTTCTGGTCTCGGCCTGAGCATCTGTTTCAGCATCGTGCGTCAGCATGGCGGCGAGATCTGGGCCGAAAGCCAACCGGGCATCGGCACCTGTTTCACCGTGTCGCTGCCGCTCGAGAACACAGGCACGGTGACTTACACTCCGTCCGAGGACAATAACGGTGTGCGGGGGCCGTCCGTCGTCCCGCGTGATGTGCGCGTGCTCGTCGTCGAGGACGAGGAAGTTGTTCGCCGGCTTTTGCATGAAATGCTGCGCACCCAGTTTGGCTGCCAGGTGGACCTGGCGGCCAATGGCGCCGAGGCACTGACGGCGTTAGAAAACGGGCGCTACGCGCTGGTGCTCTCGGATATCCGGATGCCCGTGATGAATGGTATCGAGCTCTATCTCCACTTGCGCAAAACCCAGCCAAAGGTCACAAGCCGTTTTGTTTTCATCACCGGGAATCCCGGCGAACAGCATCTCGATGAGGAAATCGCGAAGTGGAACGTGCCTGTTATCGCCAAGCCATTTACCCTCTTGCGGTTCACAGAGGTGTGCCGGCCCTTGCTGCGGTTGGCGGCTGAGTCGCAGTGACAGCCGGCGCGATGCTTCTAGGCGAGGCTAAAAAATAAATTAACCTATCGGATTCTTTAACACGAAGGCCGAAAAGGACGCGAAGGGGAATGCTTTTCCCGCGGATCATACGGATCAGTGCGGATCGGTTCTGGTATCAGTGCGATCAGTGTACCTCAGTGGTCACCTATGCTTTGGCTCTTTGCGACCTTGGTGTAAGGTTTGTCTTCGTAATTTATAACGAGGAGGCGGAGCATTAATACAACACATTCCGATCCAGGCTGCGATATTGTATAGCTTCCAATAGATGCGGTGGCTCGATTTTTTCGGCGGCGGCGAGGTCGGCGATGGTGCGGGCCACCTTGAGGATGCGGTCATAGGCGCGGGCGGAAAGTGATAATCGTTCCATCGCCTGCTGCAGCAAGTCGCCGAGGGTTGAGTCCAGCGCGCAGTGCCTGCGGATTTGGGCGTGGGTCATGCGGGCATTGCTGGAAATCTTTGTGCCGGCGAAGCGCGCGTGCTGGCGGCCGCGGGCTTTCTGTATCCGTGAACTCATGACAGAAGAGGCTTCGCCGGGTTTTTCCGCGCGCAGCTCGGTGAGCGAGAGGGCGGGGGCCTCGATGTGCAGGTCGATGCGGTCGAGCAGCGGGCCGCTGATGCGCGCGCGGTAGCGCTGGATTTGCACGGGCGAGCAGCGGCACGAGTGCCGGGCGTCGCCCAGGTATCCGCACGGGCATGGGTTCATCGCCGCCACGAGCATGAAACTGCAGGGCAGGGTGACCTTGCCCGCGCTGCGCGAGATGGACACCTGGCCGTCCTCAAGCGGCTGGCGCAGGACTTCCAGCGCGGAGCGCTTGAATTCCGGGAGTTCGTCCAGGAACAGCACGCCGTGGTGCGCGAGCGATATTTCGCCCGGCCCCGGAATCGTGCCACCACCGAGCAGGCCGATGTCCGAAATGGTATGATGAGGGGTGCGAAAAGGCGGCGTGAGCCAGGGCGGTGTGCCGCCGAGCGTGGCGCCCGCCGCTGAGTGGATGCTGAGCACTTCAAGGAATTCATCGGGCGTGGGTGCGGGCAGGATGGTCGGGATGCGTTTGGCCACCATCGATTTTCCCGCGCCGGGCGGGCCGACCATCATCAGGTTGTGCGCGCCGGCCACGGCCACCTCAACCGCACGCCGCAGGGAGTGCTGGCCCTTGATCTCGGAAAAATCCAGGTTTTCTGCAGCGGGGGCCGAGGTTCGCAGGGTGGTCAGGCCGGAGGGGAGGGGTGCGAGCGTGATTTCCCCGGTCAGGAAACGGACGGCACGGTCGAGGGAATCGACCGCGTAAACCTCAAGACCCTCGACCAGAGCGGCTTCGGCGGCGGAAATGGGCGGGAGCAGCAGGCCTCGCTTGCCGAGTTTGCGCGCGAGACGGGCGAAGGCCAGGCCGCCGCGCACGGGCCGGGTCGCGCCAGAGAGGCTGAGCTCGCCGGCGACAAAAAAATCATCGAGCACGGACGTCTGCAGTTGGCGGGTGGCGATGAGCAGGCCGAGCGCGATGGGGAGGTCGTAGAGCGGGCCCTCCTTGCGCAGGTGACCGGGCGCGAGATTGATGGTCGTGCGGGTGCGGGTCCGGTCGAACCCGGAGTTGGTGAGTGCGGAGGCCACGCGATCCTCACTTTCCTTGACCGCGGCGTCAGGCAGGCCCACGAGGATGAGTCGCGGGTCACCGGATTCACCGGTGTTGACTTCGACGTGAACCAGCTCGGCGTCGATGCCTTGGAGTGCGGCGGAGGAAAGGGTGGCGAGCATGCGGCGTGCACGCCAATTTTAGCAGGGTTTCGCCAGCGGCCGGGCTTTTTTTGGTGGGTGTGCTTTCAAACCCACTGCCGTACGAAACGAGCCAAGCATTCTGTCTGCAACGCACATTCAATCCTGTTTACACGAAGATCGCAAAAGCCGCGAAGATTGATCCCAAAGTTTTAACCAATGATGAACACTGATTGTCACTGATAACCCAATCACTGATCACGAAACTTCAAAGATACTTATCACTGCGCCCATCCGTGTTAATCTGTGTAATCCGTGGTTTCAGTATCCGAATCTTCGCGTCCTTTGCGCCCTTCGTGTGAAAAAACCGATCGGGGGAGCCTAAGCCATCCGCGCCTCGATCGTGGCAATGTTTTGCTCGATGGCGATGAGGTAGGGATTTGGGCCGCGCGGGTGGGGTTGCGCCAGAAAACGGTACAAGCCTTTGTATTCGGTCTTGAGCTTTGGGAGGACGTCCTTGCGCCAGAATGCCGGAGTGAGTGCAATCAATTCTTCGGCCGATTTGAACTCGCGCTGGCCGGGAGGCACATTGGCGAAAGCGTCGGCTTCGCTGAATTCCTTGAATAGGGCTTCCAGTTTATCCGGATAGTCGGGCGCGGCGATCTGCGCGAGGTAGTCGGCGGTGGCGAGGGCGCAGCCGACGATTTGCTCAACTTGGGATTTGAAATGCAGTTGCTTGATCCTGCTGTTGGGTCCGGTGCAGCGGATGGCGCCCAGTATACCGTCAAGCTCTTGCGGAGTCACCCCAACTGTCGGCAGGTAGGCAGCGGCAAAAGCGCAGCTTTTCAAGACATGTACATGCGTGTATTTTGCGCCGGTTCCGGCCCGATCGCTGCGGAGCTTCAAATAGCCCGTGTCGTGCATCAGCACGGCAGCCAGGCCGAGCTCGGCCTGGCGTGGCGTGAGCCGCGGAGTGGCATGGGTGCCGTGCCGGCCAAGGAGCAGCTGCACAAAGCAAAGTGCCGCCTGGAGGGTATGCTCAAAATTATGGTACTGCAGATCGGCCGCCTGATAGTCGAGATAGTGGCCGGTGAACATCCGCCGCACATCGAAAAACAGCCGGTCGATGATTCCGGTGCTGGCTCGTGGAAACATCTTCCGAAAAGCCGCTTGGGCGGCTGCGGCGATCGCGGGAGCGCTTTGGGTGTTGATGTCAGTTAACATAAACAACCGGGGGGAGGGGACTCGCGCCCACGGTGCCGCCGGTTCTAGAGGGTGGGCGCAAGTATTGGTTTGCGAAAAACCTGCGCAAGCCCAATTCTATAAATCACCTATTTTGCTTGCAGGGGGGTGTTTTCAAACTCGCATGATTCTCGGACTTACCGGCGGGCTGGGCTGTGGCAAAACAACTGCGGCCCAAATGATCGAGCGGCACGGCTTTCGCCGCATTGACTCTGACGCGCTTGTGCGCACCGAGATTTTGACCGAGGCCGGTGTGGCCTCCGCGGTCGGTGCCCGTTTTGGACCGCACGTGCTGGCGGCCGACGGACAGATCGTGCGCAGCCGGCTCGCAGAAATCGTTTTTACCGACGATGCGGCGCTCGCCTGGCTCGAAGAACTCACTCATCCGCGGCTCTTCGAACGCTGGCGGACGCTGCTGGGCGCGGCCCCGGGCGCGAATTGGGTGATCGAGGTGCCGTTGCTCTTCGAAAAGCAGTTGGAAAATTGGTTTGATTTTACCCTCGGTGTGACTTCACACTCTCGGGCTCAACTCGCACGGCTCGAGCAACGCGGCCTGCCCCGCGCGCTCGCCGAGCAACGAATTTCCAAGCAACTGCCTTTGGCGCGAAAAATAGAACTCGCCGACTTTGTCCTGCTGAACGACGGATCG
>Ga0210392_10000199_pt1 | contig 46991 bp, 37 predicted proteins | sample IncBWC30OmetaG_FD_161057 | JGI IMG/M metagenome (GOLD analysis project Ga0210392, IMG submission 161057) | Forest soil microbial communities from Barre Woods Harvard Forest LTER site, Petersham, Massachusetts, United States - Inc-BW-C-30-O ... | reverse complement strand
CGCAGGACCAATATACTGATCCCATGATCCGCCCCTACCGCGGCATTTCCCCCACCCTCGCCGCCGGCTGCTACATCGACCCCTCCGCCCAGCTCATCGGCGACGTCCACCTCGGCCCCCAATCCTCTCTCTGGATGAACGCCGTCGTCCGCGGCGACACCAACTCCATCCGCATCGGCGCCCGCACCAACATCCAGGACTGCGCCGTCCTCCACGGCATGCGCAATACCCACCCCGTCCTCATCGGCTCAGGAGTCAGCATCGGCCACAACGCCACCGTCCACGGCTGCACCATCGACGACAACGTCCTGATCGGCATCGGCGCCACCATCCTCAACGGAGCGCACATCGGCGCCAACTCCATCATCGCGGCCGGCGCCGTAGTCACCGAGCGCACCATCATCCCCCCGAACTCGCTAGTAACCGGCATCCCCGGCAAAATCCTCCGCACGACAACCGAAAAAGACCTGGCCCTAATCCAACTAGCCGCCAACAACTACCTCGACTACATCCAGTCCTACCTAGCCGAACCCACCCCCTAGCCCCACCCCACCAGCGCCAACGGCGCGACATATACCAGCCTGGGGCAACGCCCCAGGTAGACCCGCAAATAAAGCACTCTTCCGCTCTGCCGAAGGCCGGAGTGAAGCCGCAGGCGCAACGACTGAATTGCCTTTGCGAGCCTCACCTCTGGACTTCCTAGGCGCGATCGCAATGCCAAACCAATGCCCCGTTTAACGCCGTCTCTCTTCTGGGGAATCCACGCTAAGTTCCAGTTGGTCGGTAAACAGTTTGAGCAGACTCGCAATTTCCTTCTCCGCAAAATCTTGGCAGTCGGAATAGAGTTTGCCGACCATACTCGGCAAAGCGAGCGAGATTGCTTCTCGCAATGGCTCCAACTCTGGAAACCCCTTCCGGAATTTGCGAATTCTCTGAGCACTTTCGGACAACAGGTATACCCTCTCGCTATCCACCGGCCAAATTGACTTCCAATAGGTGCAGGTGCCGCAACTATCACCGCACCGACCGTCATGAGACAAAAATGACTCCCAGCCGGAAGGAGCGAGCACCAGTTGAGATAACGAATCATCACGCCGCTTCTCGTTATTGCACCTTCTACATGACACCAACACATTCCCCGCAACATGCAGCCCGATTCGATATCGATTCATACCGTCGAGATGCTCGACCACGGGCACGCCCTTATGCAAATCGGTATTGCAATACGGACAACAGTTATTGAAGAACTTTCGGACTCTGTCGCCGTAGGCCTCGCTTTCGACCCTAACGGGCCAACTCCTGGACACAGTTCGGCTCAACTCATGCAGAAACATGCTGGTGAGTTTGTTCGCTACATCGGACTTAGCTCGCCGAGTAGCGGACCGAAGCTGAGACGTTGGGTCTTTCACTTTTCGCCACCCAATAACCAGTCGGTCCCGACATCTAGAACCTTCGCGATGGCTTTTAACTCATAGTCCAGCACATAGCGGCGGTTTGTCTCGACCTTTGCTATCGAGGCGCGATCGAGAGAGACTCCGAACCTTGCCAAGCGACCCGACAACGCGTCTTGTGTTAGTGGCGGACGATGGGAAGCCCGCGCTAAAGCGATACGCTGCCCGGCGATATTCTTCTTGCCGCTGCTGGTGGCCACAACTTGGAGGTTATTTGGCAATGGCGATCGAAATGTTCTAATCTAGAACATCAACACCGTTTGGCGATGGCCCGCCCCACGAGCCAATCTCTCAATCCCAATAATTTGGATACGAACGTGCAAAGAACGACGCCTAACGACCCAGATGAAATGAATGACAAAAGAGCAGATGCCGCCAAACGAGCGCTGCTATCTTTTGCGCAAGACTTTGGAGAAAGAGATGAACGAGGAGAGGTAGGAATTTTTGCAGAACAAAATCTCACGGACCTACTCATAGATTTGGCGCACTACTGCGACCGAGAGGGCCTGGCCATGCACGAATGCTTGCTTAGGGCTCGCCGTGTCTACGCAGAGGAGACGGACGAGTCGGGACGCCAATTCATGATTTGTTAGCAAGACACGGATGATCTTTGATGCGATCTTTGCAGGCGCAGGTCAGTAATCTTCGTACACGGCTGTTTCTGGCACTCCCATTCAGGATGTCGCGAAGGCCGAATTCCAGATTCAAACAGGGAGTATTGGGAGCCGAAACTTAGTCGCACAAGCACCCGCGATTCCGACAATCAAAGGACATTGAAAGCACTTGGTTGGAAAGTCCTGACCATCTGGGAATGCGAACTAGACCGCAGCGACCTTCTCATTGCGAAGCTCAAGCAGTTCCTCGGACCTACTTATCTATCGGCTGGCTGATACCACCGAATGCGCGCTGGATCAAGCCGGGCTGTACTTGGCCGCCTGCCCAAACCCTGTCAAACCCCTCACCGCCCCAAAATCTTCCAAACCCCCTATCAGCACTGGCGATAAATCTTTCCAAAACCTGGCATAGTACCCCCACCCAACTTGCTACACTTGCAGTAGAGCCCAAATCAAAATGCAAACGCTGCATCGGCACGAGCCGCTGCAGCTTTCACTTTTAAGCCCCTAATTCCAATAGAAAGAAATGATTCCCGTAACCCATTTAGGAAGAGCCGTCTGAAAGCGGATTTCACCACCCAGCCAGCACATTCCAAACGACTTCGCTAACGAAAAGTGAAAGCAGGGGGAGGGGGTCCCCACCGGGCGCTCCTGGCCCGTTGCGGTCAGAGGGGACGCCGCGCAGGACCAAGCCACTGTTCCCGACCCGCCCGCATCTCACCTAGGTCAACCACTCCCACCCGAAAGCGAGCGCCGCACCCCCCATGCCAAAACCAGAGAAAGCCGCCTCCCTCACCAAAGCCAAGCTCATCGACCTCCTCAACGAAGATCTCCAGCGCGAATTCCAAGCCATCATCGCCTACGTCAACTACTCCCAGTGCCTCAAGGGCGCAGCCTACATGAACATCGCCGCCGAGCTCGAAGTCCACGCCAAGCAGGAACTCGATCACGCCCTCAAGCTCAGCTACTGGATCGACCTCCTGGGCGGCAACCCCGCCGTCACCGCCAAGCCCGTCAAGACCAGCGACAAGGCCACCGACATGCTCCGCTTCGACCTCGAAAACGAGAAGGAGACCATCCGCAACTATCGCCGCCGCGTCAAGCAGACCGACGAGCTCGACGAGTTCGCCCTCGGCGAAGACCTCCGCGAGATCCTCCGCGACGAGCAGGACCATCTCAACGCCCTGGCCACCGCCCTCGGCGAAGACACCCCCGACCCCGGCGTCGCCGACTAACCCATCACCACAGAATTCCGGCACAAAAAAGCCGCCCGCAAGCTCGCGGGCGGCTTTCTCTTCCTCCCAATCCTTACATCGGCGGAGCCTGCACCGCGGCCATCTGATCCGGTATCCGCTCCCCCGCACGGCTCGACAAATCCTGCCGCTTCTCCGCCGACACCTGCTGCCGCGCGGCCTTCGCGTTATTCTTCGCCGCCTTCTCCTCGGCCTTGTGCGTCTTGTGCTCTGCCCGCTTGTTCGCTCTGCACATCGGCTGCCCGCCGGTCGTCCGCTGCGCCGCATGCCCCAACGCCCCAACCGACACCGCCATCCCTGCGCTCAACACCGCTAACCAGACTCTTCGCATCCTGCCCCCTCGCAGCACACCAGCCCGCTCCATGATTACGATGCCTCACCCGCATCGCCGCGATGCTCATCACATTACTCTTAAAAAGAAAAGATCCGCAACCCGCGCGGACCCTCTCCACCCATCCTCAACATCCAGCAACAATTTCACCCATCCGACCGCCGCATACCCAGCCACGCCGCCACGCCCACCAGCTCCACCACCAGCACCATCTCCAGGCCAAACGCCATATTCTGAATGCCCGGCCGCGCATGCGGAGCCAGCCAGCACAGCGCCAGCACCAACCCAACTGTCGCCACTCCCGCCGCAATCCCTCCCACACTCCGCTGCGCCCGCACCTTCGGCTGCGCCGGCAGCGCCGCCCTCACCCGCGTCGCAAAGTCCGCCGGCACCGCCACCTCCGGCCTCCGATCCAGTGCCCGCGTAATCGCCGCCTCGAACTCATTCGCATCACTCATCGCAACCTCCCGCTCCTTCATAGCCCACCCGCCATCATCTGCCGCACCACTCCCCCAACCGTCCTGCGCTTCTCTATCGTCTCATCCACCGCATCCTCAACCCTCGCCGTCCGCGCAGGACCCCGCCGTCCGCGCAGGACCTGGCTCAGCCTCTTCCGGCCGCGATGCAGATGCGTCCGCACCGTATTGATCGGCAACCCCAGCGCGGCAGCAATCCCCTCGTAGCTGAGCTCCTCCTGGTGATACAGCACCAGCACGGCTCTCTCCATCTCCGGCAACTCCCGCAGCGCCGCCTCCACCGCCGCCTGCACCTCGGCATCCTCCATCCGCTGCTCAGGATTCCGCGCATGCTCCGTCAGCTCATCCCCGGCAAAGCTCTCAATCCATCCCGCGTCCTCGTCTTCTTCCAAGGCCGGAGCCGTCGCCATCACCGACCGCTCCTTGCGCCGCCGCTTCCACTCATCCTGCGCGACGTTCACCACAATCCTGTACAGATACGTACTGAGCGCCGAGTCCCCACGAAACTCCGGCAGCGCCCGGTACAGCCGCAGAAACACCTCCTGCGCCAGGTCCTCCACCTGCGCCCCACTCCCCGTCAGCCGGGTAAGCGTGCGAAACACCATGCCCTGATGCTCTCGCACCAGCGCCTCGAAGTTCTCCGGCGATGTCAGATCACCGCGCATTAGCCCCGCTTTTCCGTTACTCACTACCCACTACTCGTTACTCACTGCCTTACGACTTCATCATCCTCCTAAAGTTTCACCACCGCACCTGAAACTTTCGCCTCCCCCCTCAGTCGAAGCCCCACAGAAGAACAAGCTGCCGCCCAGGCCGCAGCCCTGAAAGTTATAAGGAGCACGTCATGATTCTCGATTCCGGTCTAAGCGAAAGCTTTAACAGCCCCTTCATCGTTCCCGTTGCCAGCTTCATCATGGTGCTCGGCATCGTCGCCGTCGGTGCCTGGTCCAACGCCCGCAAGCGCGAGCTCGAAAGCCAGGAGCGCCTCGCCGCCATTGCCAAGGGCCTGGTCCCGCCGCCCACCGCGGCCGAGCTCGCCCTCACCCAGGGCCGCCCCTCCATCAGCCTGGTCCGCCGCCGCGCCAACATCCGCCTCGCCGGCATCGTCCTGCTCGGCGCCGCCGCCGGCATCGCCCTCTTCTTTATCGCCCTCGCCTCCATCCTGCGAGAGCGCGACGTCCTCTGCGGAGCCGCCTGCGCCCTCATCCCCTTCGGCATCGGCGTTGGCTTCCTCATCGACACCCGCATCCAGTCCCGCGAGATCGACGAGTCCACCCCCTCCAACCCCACCACCCACCCCTTCACCTCCTAACCCCCGGCGAACCACAAGGGCGGCAGCAAGCCTGTTTCCAAACTCAGGAAACATGACCGCGCCGCCCCTGCCAAACACAGGCCGCCACCCATCCGACCTGCAGGCGTTGACCCGGCTCTAGTCGTGCCCGTGCATCCCGTCCGGTCCCTCGTCTTCAAATGGCTGCGTCAGCCAAGGCGTATACCAAACTCCGGCGCCCTGCACGGTTGCGCAGTTCGCATGGTTCGGGCCGCCTGGACAATGCCACCAGTTTTCGGTTGCATCCACGCTCCCGGCGCCCATATTGTCCACGCCGATCCCCGCAGAGAAGTCGTTGAACTGCACATTCAGCTGGCCGCTTGGCGCGCTGAACGCCACGTCAATCGCTTCCTTGTCGAAGGTGTTTTGCGAGATGACCGTACCGGTGATCAGGCCCGCGCTGAACACGTTGATGCCCGTCGGACCCGCTGTCGGCGCGCCCGGATTATCCGGGCCGTTTCCTGAAAACCGGTTGCCCACAATCACGTTGTCATTCAGGTTCACCGGCGGAGCCAGCGGTGGTGCGGCGTGGTTGTGCATGGCCACGCCGGTCGCTCCGTTATCCCGGATGTCATTGTCGATCACCACGTTTCCCGTGTCGGTGGTTCCTGGCGATGGCGCAAAGATCCCCACTCCCGCACCCGGCGTCTGCGTTCCATTCCGCTCCGAAGTATTGTGCGCGATGGTGTTATACCAGACACCGAAGGAGACCTTCGCTCCCGTGAGCGCCGCAGGCGGGTGCGACGCCAGCGTGATCCCGCAGTCGAACACGTTGTCATGAACGAAGTTCTCGCTGATCAGGTTATGACCGTTGACCCCCGTTTCGTCCGAGACCAGGATGCCGCCCGAGTTATGCTCCACCTCGTTGCGCACGATGGTCGAATGATCCGCTGCCATCAGGTGAATGCCCTCGCCGCAGTCCCCGCCCTCGCTGGTCTCAAACGCCGGAAGCCCCGGGCAGGTGCCACTCGCGCTGTCCAGCGACCTGTCGTTGTCCATCACCTGGTTGCCGACCAGCGTCACGTTGCTTGCATTGGTCAGAAGAATGCCCTCGAAGTTCGCATTGCGCACCGTGAGCCCCGAGATCACAACGTTCGCCACACCTGCCTTGGGCGCCGCGCTGATGCCGTCCACCCAGATCCCGTTCGCAAGATTCGTCGCGTCGACGATCGCACCATGCGGCGACATCGACATCAGCGAAAGAGACTTCGTGATGATCACCTGCTCTTTGTAAACCCCCGGCCACACCTGGATGACGTCTCCGGCCGCAGCCGCCGACACCGCGGCGCCGATCGTCGAACTGCAGCCATTGCCATTCGGCTTTACGCACAGGGTAGCGGCTGAAGCAGAAACAACCAGGCCTGCCATCGCAAGCCCGGTCAGGCCGGCTACAAACCGCCGGAGACGTTGGGGGGTGATTCTTTCGGCAAAGTGCGGACACATAAGGACCTCCTCAGGTTCTACGTTCAATCTTGAATCTGTATTGAGTCAGGGATAGACAGGGCCGAAGACACTGTAGGTACACACCCGGCGAGGGTCGTTCTCGGAGGAACCAACCAGGCTCGGCCCCGGAGACCGGAATTATCAGCCGGTGCGAACTCCTTTGGCAACTGGTATTTTTGCCAGTTCTTCGCCCCTCGGCCGCGCATCGTCAGCCCACTGCTTTCCATGTCGTCCTACCGGCCAAAGCCCTCGCTCACCCTGGGCCAGGGGCGACGATGAGTCCCTTCGCAACGCGCTTCTCACCAACTCACCCATCCCCCACGCCGCGAAGCCCTCGCCGTCCGCGCAGGACCGCAGGACCCTGTCAACCCCCCAAACCTCCCCAAAACCGCCAAACCCCCTATCAACACTGGCGATTTATATTTCCAAAACCTGGCATAGTTACCCCCGCCCACTAGCTACAATTGATATAGAGCCAAATCCAAACTCCGTCCAACCGCACCGCCCACAGGCTCCAGATGGGAGCTAAGTCCTTTAGAAAGTCATACCTCACCCCTAACCCTTTGCGCTGGACTACTTTAGGCCATTTTCTACACCGACCAGGGGGGATACTTTCGCCTCTAACCGGTTATATTGCTAGACTTTACGGGATAAGTCCTACTTAGAGGGGGGAGGGGGGTACACCGTTCCTCCCGGCGCCACGCGAAGCCCCTCACCGTCCGCGCAGGACCTCCCGCCGTCCGCGCAGGACCGATAGACTGGAACTCTATGACTGAGAGCAAGAAAACCACGGCCCGCCCCACCCTCAAGGCGGTCCGCGGCACCCGCGATCTCCTCCCCGACCAGACTCCCCTCTGGAACCACGTCGAGGCCACCGCCCGCGCCCTCTTCGCCCGCTACGGCTTCGGCGAAATCCGCACCCCCATCTTCGAAACCACCGAGCTCTTCGCCCGCGGCGTAGGCGAAGAAACCGACATCGTCAGCAAAGAAATGTTCACCTGGGAAGACCGCGCCCGCGCCGCCAGCGAGAAAGCGCAATCCCTAACCCTTCGCCCCGAGAGCACCGCAGGCGTCGTCCGCGCCTACATCGAGCACAAGCTCGGCGAGACAGGCCAGCTCCAGAAGCTCTACTACATCGGCCCGCAGTTCCGCCGCGAGCGCCCTCAGCGCGGCCGCTACCGCCAGTTCTGGCAGATCGGCGCCGAGGTCATCGGCCCGCAATCTTCCGGCTCCGAATCGCCTCTCCGCGACGCCGAGATCCTCGAGATGCTGGCCAGCCTCCTCGACGAGCTAGGCATCCGCGACTGGCGCCTCGAGCTCAACTCTGTCGGCTCCTCCGAGGACCGCGTTCGATACAACGCCGCCCTCCGCGAAGCCCTGCAACCCATCAAGCACCAGCTCTGCGAAGACAACCAGCGCCGCGCCGACACCAACCCGCTGCGCGTCCTCGACAGCAAGGAAGAAGCCGACCAGGACCTCATCAACGCCCTGCCCAAGATCGCCGATTACCTCGGCCCCGAATCCAAGGCCCACTTCGACCAGGTGCTAGCCGCTCTAGACGCCTGCAACGTCCCGTACCACCTAAACCCGCGCTTAGTCCGAGGCCTCGACTACTACACGCGCACCACCTTCGAGTTCACCGTAACCACCGGCCTCGGCACCCAGAACGCCCTCCTCGGCGGCGGCCGCTACGACGGCCTAAGCGAGATGCTAGGCGGCCCCAAAGCCCCCGGCATCGGCTTCGCCATCGGCGAAGACCGCCTGATCCTAACCCTCCAGGCCCAGGCCGAGCAGGACGCCGCAGAATCCGCCACCAGACCGGGTGCCCCAGGTCTCGCATCTGAGACCTGGGTTTCTGCGAAGAAACTAGACGCCTACATCGCCCCTCTAACCCCAGCCCAGAACCCCGCAGCCCTCGCCCTCGCCCGCGAGCTCCGCACCGCCGGCCTGACGGTAGAAGTAGGCGACGGAACCTTCAAGCTCCGCAAGTCCTTCGACATAGCCGACACCCTGGCCCGCCACATCATCCTCCTCGGCGAAGACGAAGTAGCAACCGGAACCGCAACCGTCAAAACCTTCGCCACCGGCGAACAACAGGAGATTCCTCTGCTTGAGCTTGCTCAAACACTTCGGTTAGAGCACGACTAGGCAACTGTCACGCTTTTACTCTCTAATAAGCGAACGAAATGGTTTAGCTATCGATGAATGAGAGTTGAGAGAATGAGCATAAGAAAAATCGGCCTCATTGTCGCAGTTGCTATTCTGCTTGGCTTGGCGTTCTTAGCTGGACGCCAGTATCCATCTGCGATCAACAAACAAAACACCCAAGAATCAACCGCAGGGACAATCGAAACTGCGCAGATAACGAGTCCACCCCAGAGTGAAGCGTCATCCGTTCAAAAGCCAGCAATCCCGACCATATCAGGACACACATATCATCCCTTAGATCTGTTGCAGCAGCGACCTTTTCCTGATCAAGGAACCCTTGTAAGACTTAATGTTCCCGCCATGGCACATGTTATGGATGGGAGGGTCTTGGCATACGACACTATCCCCGGCCATGAGCCTCAACAAGCAAATGATCGAGGTCTTCGTTTTAGCCAGAGGCTAGGAGCAGACATATGTATCTACGACGTAGTGCAGTGGGTGGCAGGAGACGGAGTCGAAGTTCCAGAAAGTGCGGGGCAAATCGCGGTTGAAATCAAACCGGGCATGCTTCCACCATCTACAGAACGTGTCTGGGATGTAATGCCTGATGGTGTCGAAGAGGTGACATCATCAGATGGCACGCTCCGGCACTTGCCTATGATTCGGTTCTGGAACTACCACGGTCAAGAGACAGATAACTAGGCAGGACCTTTGCAAAAGATTTCTAGTTTTTCGCTCATTTTACAGAGATCGTTCTTCGTCATGACACCGCTCATCGGGATAGTTGGAATACCGTCTCGATACCACATAAGCCAGAACAGCTTTTTGTTTTCATCCTCAAGATCGCTGACATACTCGAGCCATAAAGTATGGCCGTCGCTATCGGCTAATGGCCCATCTAGAGTGTTGCCCCGCGCCTTAGCCGCAGGGTCTACATGCGGTTGTCCTTTAGTAATGTCGGTAGCGAAACGAGAATTCTTGCATGTAAAGTCTTGAGGCTGACCATTAACGATTATGCGATCTTTCTTAGCCATATTCATTCTTCTCCTGAACAAAAGAACACAGTCGGAATCTTAGACGCCTGTGAGCGCGGATACCCCGCAAACTTCGTACAATAGAAGGATTGTGACTCTCGACTTTCTAGGCACGCTCCAACGCACGCACACCTGCGGCGAACTCCGCAGCACCAACTCCGGCCAAACCGTCACCCTCATGGGCTGGGTCAATCGCCGCCGCGACCACGGCAACCTCATCTTCCTCGACCTCCGCGACCGCACCGGCATCACGCAAGTCGTCCTCGACAAGGAAGTCTCGCCCGAAGCTCACGCCAAGGCCGAAGCCGCGCGCTCGGAATACGTCGTCGCCGTCACCGGAGTCCTGCGCAACCGCGGCGCCGGCCTCGCCAACCCCAACATGCCCACAGGCGACGTCGAACTGGTCGCCCACTCGCTCCTCCTCCTCAACGACGCGAAGACCCCACCCTTCTCGCCCGCCGAAGACGCCATCGCCAACGAGGAAGTCCGCCTCCAGTACCGCTACATCGACCTCCGCCGCGCCGAGATGCAGAAGAACTTCCTCATCCGCAGTAAGGTCGCCATGGCCATACGCAACTACCTCGTCTCGCAAAATTTCCTCGAGATCGAGACCCCCTTCATGACGCGCAGCACTCCCGAAGGCGCGCGCGACTACCTCGTTCCCAGCCGCGTCCATCCCGGCCACTTCTACGCGCTCCCGCAGTCGCCGCAGATCTTCAAGCAGATCCTCATGATCTCCGGCTTCGACCGCTACTTCCAGATCGCCCGCTGCTTCCGCGACGAAGACCTCCGCGCCGACCGTCAGCCCGAGTTCACCCAGATCGATCTCGAGATCTCCTTCCCGCAGATGTCCACCATCTTCGCGGTAGCCGAAGGCTTCCTCCACGCTGCTTTCTCCGCGGCAGGAATAACCCTGCCGAACGAGCCCTTCATCCAGATGACCTACGACCAGGCCATCGCGAAGTATGGCATCGACAAGCCCGACATGCGCCTTCCCGCCATGGTCAATCTCTCCACCGAGCTCACCGCCGAACTCCGCGACACGCTCAAGATCGACCCCACGCTTCCCGTCCTCGGCTTCACCATCCCCAAGGTCGGCGAGATGTCCGGCACCGCGCGCAAGACACTCGTCAACGAGATCCGCGCCTTCTTCGGCGACTCCGGCCTCGACTTCCTCGACGTCGCCCGCCTCCGCACCAACGCCACCTTCGTTCCGCTAGCGGAAACCATCGAGGGCAAGCTCAGCATGGAGATGGCCATCTTCAACGGCGCCTCCCACACCGCCGAAGACCTCGCCGTCGTCATCACCCCCAAGCCCGGCACGCCCGCCATGTGGAACTACGATCCCCAATGGATCTACAAGCGCATCGGCGCGCTACGTCTCGAGCTCGCCAAGAAATTCGCCGACAAGCACAAGCTCTTCGAACAGACCCAAACCGCCGCCGACTTCAAATTCCTCTGGGTCACAGACTTCCCCATGTACGAGTGGAACGAGGAAACCAAAGCCTGGGACGCCGCACACCATCCCTTCACCTCACCCCACGAGGAAGACATCAAGTCCGGCGCTCTGGTCAACGACAAGGGCTCCGTCCGCGCCCTCGCCTACGACGTCGTCCTCAACGGCACAGAGCTGGGCTCTGGCTCCATCCGTATCCACCGCAAGGATGTGCAATCCGAAATCTTCCGCTCCTTGGGTATGACGGATGAAGAAGCCAAGTCCCGCTTCGGCTTCTTCCTCGACGCGCTCGAGTACGGCACACCTCCGCACGGCGGCATAGCCCTCGGCCTCGACCGGATCGTCATGATCCTCGCCGGCGCGCAGTCCCTCCGCGAAGTCATCGCCTTCCCCAAAACCGCCAAGGCTATAGACCTCATGGTCGACGCCCCCACCACCGTCAGCGATCAGCAGCTCCGCGAACTAAGCCTAAGGACCGTCACGCGTTCCTAACGCAGCAGTCTGAAGGCCGGCGCAGACGAAGTCTCCCATAACGCCGTATCAAGTCGAGGTTTACTATGGCGCATGCCACGGGAGACAGCAATAATGACGGCACTGACTGACGACGAAGTTATAGAGTACCTCGCAAGGAACGGGTCGATTACGGGGATCCAGACGGATGATCGGGGTCGACCTTATTACGATGACCCCGAAGCAAATGCGCTTCAGATTAAGTTCCCGGAGACGCCCTTGCGAGCTACATACTTCGCCAGACTCGCCTCGATGCTTGGAGCTGAGGACGAAAGCATGTTTTACGGTGCTCTGCTATGGATCACGCTTTCTGACATAGGCAGCCCACAACTCGAAAAGACCGGGTGGTCGATGGTGGACATGATGCGTCGTGGGTTCGGTGAAAATCGTCCGCTTGAAGCTGCGCCGGGTCACTTGTTCCGTAATGGCGCAGTGGTTGAGTTAGCGGCGTTCCTTATACCGTGCTTCGTGTTCGCCTGGGATGCCTATATTTTTCCAATTCGGGGCGACCTTTTCATACACATCAGTCACAATGAGAACTGGGCCGTGATGACGAAAAACACCGCGACATACGAGACCGTTATGAATGATCTGAAAAACGTTGACCCTCAATCAGGCCGTCAACGCTTACTTCAGAGATTCTGCCCTCAGTCTAGACATCTCAAGGAGACTCCGGACGAGTAATCGCGGTTAATTGAACTGTCCGCAAAGTCGGGGTCTCGGAAACATCATTAATCTAGTTCGCAATGACCCATACCCAAATACCAACCCACAAGACAAACGCTTGTTCCAAGGCATATCCTGATCCCCCATGCGATCGATCCTCCGCAGCGCCCTCGCCTTCGCCCTCCCGCTTCTCCTTTCCTCCGCCATCGCCCAGACCCCAGACTTCGGCCCTAACGTCGCCGTCTTCTCTCCCACCACGCCCGTCGCCACCATGCAGGCCGAGATCGATCGCGTCTACGCCCTCCAGCAGCACAACGAGTTCGGCCCGCAGCGCAACGCCTTCCTCTTCCTCCCCGGCGACTATCACCTCGACATCCCCATCGGCTTCTACACCGAAGTAGCCGGCCTCGGCGCCACGCCCGATGCCACCCACTTCTCCGGCAACGTCCACGTCGACGCCGCCTCCCGCCGCAACAACAACAACGCCACCACCACCTTCTGGCGCTCCGCGGAAAACTTCTCCGTCACGCCGACCAGCGGCACCATGCAGTGGGCCGTCTCTCAGGCTGTTGCCATGCGCCGTCTCCATATCCACGGCGACCTCATCCTCCATCAGCATCGCGGCTGGGCCTCCGGCGGCTGGATGTCCGACACCCTCGTCGACGGCAACGTTGATTCCGGCTCCCAGCAGCAATGGATCTCGCGCAACAGCGACTGGAAAAGCTGGACCGGCTCCAACTGGAACATGGTCTTCGTCGGCATCCCCCATCCCCCAGCGGGCGATTGGCCCGTCCCGCCTTTCACGAAAGTAGCGCTCACACCCATCGTCCGCGAGAAGCCCTACCTCGAAGTCGACGCCGGCAACCGCTGGTCTATCCGCGTTCCCGATCTCCGCCACGACACCACCGGCGTCTCCTGGAACGCGCCCACTCCCGCCCCCGCGCGCACCATCCCCTTCTCTAAAATCTACATCGCGCACCCTGACCACGACACCGCCGCCACCATCAACGCGCAACTAGCCCACGGCAAGCATCTCCTCCTCACGCCTGGCACCTATAATCTCGACGAACCCATCCGCGTCACCCACCCCAACACCGTAGTCCTCGGCCTCGGCTTCGCCACCCTCCATCCCACACACGGCAACGCCGCCCTCACCACCACGGACGCCGACGGCATCATCCTCGCCGGTCTCCTCATCGACGCCGGCGAACAACTCTCCCCCGTCCTGGTCCAGATCGGCCCGCACAACTCCTCCGCCCACCACGAACAAAACCCCATCTCCCTAAGCGACATCTTCTTCCGCGTTGGAGGCGCCGGCATCGGCCGCGCCAACATCAATCTCGAGATCAACGCCAACGACACCGTAGTCGACCACACCTGGATCTGGCGCGCCGACCACGGCGCCGGCGTCGGCTGGGAAAATAACCTGAGCAACAACGGCCTCGTGGTCAACGGCAACAACGTCACCATCTACGGCCTCTTCGTCGAGCACCACCAGCAGTTCCAGGTCCTCTGGAACGGCAACCACGGCCGCACCTACTTCTATCAATCCGAGATCCCCTACGATCCCCCCACGCAGGCCGCATACACCAGCGCTCCGGGAACCGACGGCTGGGCCTCCTACAAAGTCGCCGACAACGTCACCGACCACGAAGCCTGGGGACTCGGCGCCTACAGCGTCTTCACCTACCCCAGCGTCTTTCTCTCCCACGCCATCGAAGCCCCCACCACCCCCAACGTCCGCTTCCACGACATGATCGCCGTCTGCCTCCTAAGCAACGGCGGCATTCGCCACATCATCAACAACAGTGGCGACCCCACCGTCTGCGCCCCCCCGAAACGCATCGACCCCAAACTCACCGTCTTCCCAACGCCCTAGCTAATACGCGCTGGCATCCGTCAACAGCGCCACCTGCGCCGCCGACAACTTCAGCTCCACGGCAGCAAACAGCGCCTCCATCTGCTGCGTAGTCGTCGCGCTCGCAATCGGCGCCGTGATCGTCGGTTGCTCCAGCAACCACGCCAGCGACACCGCCGCCTGCTCCGCGCCCGTCTCCGCGCTCACCTTCTTCAGCGCCTTCAAAATTTTCATCCCGCGTTCATCAAAGTATTTCTGCACCATCCCCTCGCGCTTCGCGCCCTTGGCGTCCTCGACAGTCTGATACTTGCCCGTCAAGAATCCCGACGCCAGCGTGAAGTATGGAATCACGCCCAGCCCATACTTCGCCGCGACCGGCGCAAGGTCCTGCTCATAGCCTTGACGCGCATGCAGGTTGTACTCCGGCTGCAGCGTCTTATACGCCGGCAGCTTCTCGCGCTCCGCCAGATCCTCCGCCTCCGCCAGCCGCGCACCCTTGTAATTCGACGCGCCGATGTACCGCACCTTCCCCTCATCGATCAGCTGCGCATATGCCTCCAGCGTCTCCTCCAGCGGAACACTCTCATCGTCCTTGTGCGACTGATACAGATCGATCCGATCCGTCCGCAGCCGCTTCAGCGACTGCTCCACCCCTTCCAGAATGTGCTTCTTCGAAAGCCCCTTCCCTGCTGGCACCTCCATCCCCACCTTGGTTAGCAACACTACCTGATCGCGCTTGCCACTCTGCTTCAACCACTTGCCAATGATCGTCTCCGACTCGCCACCCACATGTCCCGGCACCCATCGCGAATACACATCCGCGGTATCAATGCAGTTGAATCCCCGATCCACCCACGCATCCAGCAGCTCAAACGAGCGCGCCTCATCTGCCGTCCACCCAAACACATTCCCGCCAAACACCACCGGGACAATCTCCAACTCCGTATCACCCAAACGACGCGTCTGCATCCTCAACCCTCCACTGCTGCATTGGACAACTTCCAGCCCGGGAAGGATGCAACGGCTAATTCATCCACTGCTTGTCGTTAATTCATCCACCGCTTATCATTCGGATCGCGCGGCTTCCCGTCCGGATCGACATACCGCCCATCGTCATCCAGGCTCACATCCTTGCCCTGCTTCCGCATATACACCGTAAACTTCTTCGCCGCACGCCGCCGCTTGGCGCGATAGTACGCATTGCGCAGCCCAAACCATCGCTCCGAAATCCCCACCCGCACACCCCGTCGCGGCGCCCACACCACAAACGCATACCCCACCAGCGCATTGCACAGTGCCACCAGTGCGCCGAACTTCTCCCTACTCGTCAGCTCGATTGCCAGGTAAAACAGCACATAGATCACCGCGAGATATTTCGCCTTGATCCAAAACAGAAAATTCACCTTCACTTGCTCATTCGCATGCAGCTTGCCGTACACCACCATCACCGCCAGCAGGAACGGCCACATCCCCGCCGCCGCTACATCTCTTCCCAGCCCCTCAACCCGATCCCCCAACGCCAGGCTGATCACGCACGCGATCGCTCCGCCGACAACCGATGTCACCAGGAAAAATTCAATCAGCCACCGCGGTCCACGCTCCTCTTCCAGCGGCGTCGCAAAGAACCAAAGCGAAAGCAGCGAGAGCGCCACGCTAACGAACGCATCCTGCACAAAGGGATACGTCACCAGCTGCCATACCTGCGGATGCAGGGCCTCCCCCGCATGCAGCCGGAAAAAATTAATCACTAGCCCCTGGAACAGCTCCGACACGAGCCGCAGCGCCGCCGTCGCAAAGTACACCACAACGCACGTCAGGATGATCTTCCGCGTAACTCCGCGAAACGGCGGGAGCATCAACGAGATCGGACTGTCAGACTTAAACGCCATGCCAACTCTTCCCTCAACGAACTATTTCCGCTCGGGCACCGGCGGCACCGCTAACGACCTGTCTCCTGCCGCACTCACCGCCCGCACCCCAAACAGCACGTTATCTTTACTCACATCCAACTTCAGATGCGTCTCTGCGCCCGCACTCTGGCTGTGCGTCCAAAGATTCTCATTCGTGTCCCGCCATACCACCTCGTACGTCGTCCCCGGCGGCGCGAACGCCGAAGCATCCCACTCCAGGTTGCTGGAATTATCCAGCTCCTTGGTCACAACTCGCACTTGCTGCGGCGTACTGGGCGCCGACGCCAGGCTCGCCAGCGTCAGCGCATTCAACTGTGCCACCTTCACCACGTACGCAAAGTCCACAAACTTCAGCAGGTCGCCATACTCCACGCCGTTCTCCGTGCGCAGCGTCTGGTGCTGATGATCGAAGTTCTCCCGCCACTCCGTAAACCGCACCGCCGCAAACCCCTCCGCATTGAAGCTCGTATGATCCCCGCCGCGCAGATACCGGTCCCGCCGCAAAATCATCACGGGATGAAACGCAGGCACCAACCGCATCAACTGGCTTCGCGCCCCGCCCTTCAGCGCCGGCGGCTGCTCCGTCGTCGGCTTGAAGTACACCGGCGCAAGCTCCACAATGTGCCGAGCCAACTGTCGCGATGGCGAATCATTCTCCGCACCCAGCCCCAGCGTCATCCGCTGCTCTTCCGGCGTCGCGGTTGCCGGAATACTCTCGCTGAACACCCGCACCACATCCTTATCCTGCCCCGTCTCACCCGGCGTCGTATCGCCACCCACGATGTCGTTATTCAGCACCGCCTCCAGCGGCCACCCCTCCGCCTTCGCCAGCTTCGCCAGGTGCGCCGACCCGTACAGTCCCTGCTCTTCCCCCGCCACCGCCACAAACACCATCGTGCCCGTCAGCTTCACCCCAGCCTTCGTCAGCCGCGCCATCGCCCGTGCCGACTCCAGCGATACCGCCACCCCGCTCGCATCATCATTCGCCCCCGGCGACGTGAGCTTGCCGTCCATCACATTCGTCGCGCGCGAATCGTAGTGCCCCGTCACCAGCACCCACGGTGCCTTCTCCCCACCCGTCCCATGCAAAATCGCATACACATTCACCAGCTTCGTCGGCTGTGTAATCCTGCTGCGCGCATCAGTCGACGCCGGCTGCACAAACTCGTCCCGCTTCACCTCCAGACAGCCGCCACACTCCTTCGAGATCGCCTCGAACTCGCTCGTAATCCAATCCGCCGCCGGCAAAATCCCCTGCCCCTTCGGCAAGTCTGTGTCCATGCTCGATACCGTGCTGCGCGTCCCAAAGCTCACTAGCTTCGCGATATCGGCCTGCACCTGCTGCGCCGAAATTCCCCGCAGCGCGGCCTTCACCGCCGAGTCTACCCGCAGCGGCGCCAGCGCCCCCAACCCCTTTCCCGCCGCCATCGTCGATCCCGCCGCACCCGCCGGCATCTGCCCGTGCGCACCCGCAACCAGCCCCGCCAGCAATCCACACACTCCCACAATCCGCTTCATCCCTGCCTCCGTCTTGCTACATGCACCGTAAAAGCGGCCCTGTGCATCTCAAGGTTGACGAGCCGCCACTGTACCGCTAGAACTAGAAAAGGTGATTGCGCTGCCAATCCCATCGTACTAGCTCAACCGCTCTACATTAACACCGGCCTCGTGCCTGCAATAGAGGAGATCGTATATGTCAGTCGTTTGCCCAGAGTGTGACAATCCCTTGGACATCGATGTCGACGATGTCGAAGAAGGTGAGATCATTCAGTGCGATGAATGCGGAACGGATCTCGAAGTCGTCTCCAGCGACCCGTTGGAATTAGCTCCAGTCGATGAGGAAGGCTACGATGATGAAGACGCTGCTCTGCCCGTGGATGATGAGGATGAATAGCGTCACCCCCCGCCGCCGCCTGTTGCTCTCCCTTTTCGCGGTCGCTGCGTGCGCTCTTGTGCTCGCCGCGCCGCTCAGCGCGCGCGCCCAGAAGAACGCTCCCCGCGAGCGCATCGCCGAGGGCAAAGTCGTCAATAAGGACGGCGCGCCCATCGGTGGTGCAGTTGTCTACCTGAAGAACTCCCACTCCAACGGCGTCAAGACCTACATCGCCGACGAAGACGGCCACTTCCGCTTCGGCGAACTCTCCCAGGACACCGACTACGAGCTCTGGGCCGAGTCCAACGCCGTTCGCTCCAAGTCCCGCCAGATCAGCTCCTTCGACAATGAGAACAAGTTCTACTTCGTCCTCAAAGTCAGCGTCACCAAACCCGCCTCGCTCGACGGCCCGTCCGTATCCACCACCGGACTTGCTCCCCAACCCTGAACTCAAACTCACTTCCTGATCCCAGGCGAACACCTGGCGAATATAATTCGCCCATGAGCTCCCCCGCTCAACCCGACCTCTACGCCTTCCTCCACATCGACCTCAACAGTTTCTTCGCGTCGGTAGAACAGCAGCTCCATCCCGAGTACCGCAACAAGCCCACCGGCGTCGTCCCGACCATGGCCGACACCACCTCCCTCATCGCCGCCAGTTACGAGGCCAAGGCCCTCGGCATCAAGACCGGCACTCGCGTCAGCGAAGCCAAACGCATCTGCCCCGACATCATCCTCGTCAACGGCGAACACGCTACCTACGCCGAGTACTCCCACAAGATCGCCGCCGCCGTAGAACGCGTCTGCCCCGTCGCCCATACCCCCTCCATCGACGAGATGGTCTGCCAGCTCCTCGGCCGCGAGCGTATCCCCGCGACAGCGCGACAAATTTCGCTCGACATCAAACAGGCAATCAAGGACGACGTCGGCGACACCCTCCGCTGCTCCATCGGCATGGCCCCCAACCGCTATCTCGCCAAAATCGCCAGCGACATGCAGAAGCCCGACGGCCTCGTCGGCCTCCTCCCCAGCGGCCTCCCCAGCTCCATCGCCCACCTCGTCCTCCGCGATCTTCCCGGCATCGGCGCACGCACCGAACTCCGCCTCAACGCCAAGGGCATCCGCACCATGCCCGACCTCCTCGCCCTCGACCGCCCCGCCATGCACACCCTCTTCGACTCCGTGTGGGGCGACCGCATGTACCACTGGCTCCGCGGTAACGACACCGGCGACGACGGCGCGCCCATCCCCAGCGAGCTCCAGAAGTCCCTTGGCCACTCCCACGTCCTCGCGCCCGAACACCGCTCCCCCGACGGCGCCTGGGCCGTCGCCCACAAACTCCTCCACAAGGCCGCCATGCGCCTCCGCATGGAAAAATTCTTCACCGGCTCGCTCGCCGTCACCATCAAGTACTCCCTCACGCGTGAACAATCCATGCACGCAGAAAAGGTAAAGAAGCACCTTAGCGGCATCACTCAAACCGGCTGGAGCATGGAAGCCCGCTTCCGTCCCTGCCAGGACACGCTCTCTCTCCTCGAAGCCCTGCAAGGCTGCTGGAAGCAATCGCCCACTAGCCCCGAACACCAGAAGCCCTTCTTCGTCGGCATCACCCTGCGCAATCTCATCCCCGAAGCCGACGTGCAGACCTCGCTCTTCGAAGAGCCCGGCAACCGCAATCAACTCTCCGCCACCATGGACAAGCTTAACCTCAAGTACGGCCACACCACCCTGCACTTCGCCGGCATGCTCCCAGCCCGCGATAGCGCTCCCACCCGCATCGCCTTCACCCAGATCCCCGTCCAGTACGGCCACGAATACATGTAGCTGAGCCGCGTGGCCACCATGCTCACCACGCAAAGCCGCTGGCCGTCCGCGCAGGGCCCTACCGCGTAAACGCATCCTCGGGCGATCCGTGATTCAGCGTCTTTCGCGAATAGTCGAACCTGTGTTTCAACTTCAGGAAGTGCTTCTCATACAGGTGATAACTGGCATACGCCGCCACAACCGAAATCCCAAAGCACATCAACCCAGCGCCAACCACCGCGACCGCCTTGTTATGCGTAACCCCCAGCAGTGCCGCCCGCAATGGCAGCGCAATCGCCGACAGTACCAGTACATGCAGCACGTACAACCCATAGCTGTACTTGCCCAGAAACCGCAACCACCCTCGTTGAAAGATCCACGAGCACGCCGATCCTGCCTTCAGCGACCATGCAATCAAACACGCATACCCAATGGACAGCAGCGTGTAGCTCATTCCCTCCGACCACACCATCCCCTGCTGCGGAGCGTCGATGAAGTTTGTGTTCACAATCGTGTTCACGCTCGCGAAGATTGCCATCGCCGCCACAAATCCCCACGGCGCCCACCGCTTCACGGTCTCCCAGTCCGGCGACCGATACAGCAGCGCCAGCACGCCACCTAACAGCAGCGAATCGGCCCTGCATATCGTAGTCTCGTGAATCGCAACTGGCCCAACTCCCGCAATCACCATACCCACCCGAACCACCACCGCCCCGGCCGAACAAATCAGCATGGTGCGCATCAAGCCGGCCCGCGTTCGAACCCAGAACACCACCGCCGGCCACACCAGGTAAAACTGTTCCTCCACCGCCAGCGACCAGAAGTGATACAGCGCAAGGTGCCTGCCCGGCGCAAACTCCGCAATCGCAGCTGGCCTCAAATTCTGCAGATACAGCAGCAGCAGCCACCCCATATTCCCCCAATGCAGATGCAGCGGATAGGTCAGCAGCAAACACACCAGCAGAACGCCGTAATAGAGCGGAAAAATGCGCAGCACGCGCCGAGCATAGAACTTCCGAAAATATCCATCATCGTTCAAAGAATCGTACAGAATTCCCGTAATCAGAAATCCTGACAATACGAAAAACAGGTCCACTCCTGTATTTCCATAATGCAGCCACTCCCCAATCTTTCGAATAACAAATCCCTGGGATTCATAGTCGGATTCAAACGAGTGGCAACCGATCACCATCAAGATCGCGAGCCCGCGCACCCCGTCCAGCGCAAGCATATGGCCACGCGCGACGTGCCGTTCTCGCCCTGCAACTAAAATGGCTTCGCTGCCCAAGGCTTTAAGTTTATCAACTGTCGACAGCACATCTTTCCACGCCTCAGCGAATTCATCCTTCTCTTCCTTGCTGCTACCATCGAGAAGGAATGCAGACCAGCAGCAACGGCCACAGCGTAGCGGAGGGAAGCCCCTATGCGCGCCATCTTCCCGCGCTCGACGGTGTCCGTGGCTTCGCGGTCCTCGGCGTCGCCTGTTCCCATCTCTTTCCCGGCACCCCCCACTCCTCCCTCGAAGCCTTCGTCCACAATGCCTTCGCCTTTGGCGCCAGCGGCGTCGATCTCTTCTTCGTCCTCTCCGGTTTCCTGATCACCGGTATCCTCTACGACTCGCTCCCCGATCCCGGCTTCTTCCGCAAGTTTTACGCGCGCCGCGTCCTTCGCATCTTTCCCCTCTACTACGGCGTCCTCGCCGCCTTCGCTCTGGCCGCGCTCATCTTCGGCCTCAACTTCCATCACCAACTCCTCTCCCTCGCCCTCTACCTCCAGAACTCCACCCTCATCGCCCAACGCATTCGCGACTATGCCGGGCCCACATTCCTTCCGCTCCCTCACTTCTGGTCGCTCGCCATCGAAGAGCAGTTCTACCTCGTCTGGCCCGTCACCGTTTTCCTGTTGCGCACAAGGCGCCGTCTCCTCGGCTTCTGCGCTGCCGCCCTTCTGCTCTGCCCCTTTCTTCGCTCGTTCCTGTTCCTGCACGGCGTCAATTACTACATCGTCGAAACCAACACCCTCTGCCGCTCAGACTCCCTCCTCGCCGGTGCCGCTCTCGCTCTCCTCTTCCGCAGCCGCCTCCACGATCGCGTTCTCCGCGCCGCGGCCTGGATCTTCCTCGCCGGTGCTGTCTCCGGAGTTCTCCTGGTCTACGCGTCCAATCACGGCCCCTTCTTGAACACGCCGACCGGCTACCAATTCTTCCTCGCGTTTAACTTCTCCTCCATCGCCCTAGCCTCCGTTGGCGTCATCGCACTCTCCCTTCGCTCGCCTCTCATCTCGCACCTCTGCACACTTCGCCCCATGCGCTGGCTGGGCAAATACAGCTATGGCATCTACGTCCTTCACCTGATCCTCTTCTCCTATCTAGACCAGCCATTGCGCCACTTCTTTAGCACCCAAGTCACCCCCAACAAAGGTGTCGACATCGTCACGACCGGCGTCCTGATCTTCCTCCTCAGCCTCATCGCCGCCTATCTCTCCTACCACCTCTACGAGAAGCACTTCCTCCGTCTCAAGCGTTTCTTCGACTACCGCCCCCACCCCAATACCGTCGCCTGACCCACCCAGCCTTCCGCAACCCTTCGTGGGATAGAGCAATTTCCCTATAGGTGTAGTGCAGGGACTCGACTCCGATGGGCGTTTTCCGCAATGAAAACACCACAGGACACCATTTCTGGTATACCCGGCAACAGGAAAAATGCTCTAGTTATTGCAGCGCCATGTCCACGCCGCCCTACACCGGCCGTCTCGCTCCCTCGCCCACCGGCCTTCTTCACCTCGGCCACGCGCGCACCTTCTTCATCGCTCACCAGCGCGCCCGCGCCGCCAACGGCGTCCTCTACCTCCGCGATGAAGACCTCGACCCCCAGCGCTCGCGTCCCGAGTTCTCCGCTGCCATGCGCGAAGACCTCCTCTGGCTCGGCCTCGCCTGGGACGCCGAGCTCCGCCAATCCACTCGCCTGCCGCTCTACCTCGCCGCGCTCCAGCAACTCCTCGCCGCCGGCCTCGTCTACCCCTGTTCTTGCTCCCGCCGCGACCTTGCCCTGTCCGTCCACGCGCCCCACGAAGACCCTGCAGCCGAGTCCGACGACGAGCCCCTCTACAACAATCACTGCCGCCCCGCGGAACCGGTCGCAGATCTCTCTGGCCCGGCCGCAGATCTCTTAAACACTCGCCGTCCGCGCAGGACCTACCGCTTCCGCACCCCCGACCACTCCCCCGTCTCCTTCACCGACCTCCACGCCGGCCCTCAAACCTTCACCACCTCCAAAGACTTCGGCGACTTCCTCATCTGGCGCAAGCCCCTCACTTCCAACCCCTCCGACATCGGCCTCCCCAGCTATCAGCTCGCCTGCGTCGTCGACGACGCCCTCACCCACGTCACCGAAGTCGTCCGCGGCCGTGACCTCCTCAAGTCCACCGCCCGCCAGATCCTCCTCCAGCGCGCCCTCCACTACCCCACCCCCGCCTACTTCCACTGCGACCTCATGCGCGACAGCAACGGCGTCCGCCTCGCCAAGCGTCACGACGCCCTCGCCCTCCGCACCCTCCGCGCCAACGGCCTCTCCCCCGCCGACGTCCTCGCCCTCTTCTAACCTTTGTCACCCCAAAAGGGTTGCCTCGTCGCCCCTCAATTCCACACATCCACTCGCTTCCTCGCGCCCGCATCTCAAGGCAATTGAGGAACTTTCTGCTATGACGTACACCTTCAACCAGACAATCCGCACCACCACCGTCATCGCAGCCGCGCTCCTTCTCGCCGCCGGCTGCAAAAAGACCACCGACAACTCCGCCAACTACAAATCGGCGCTCAACGCCTGGTATTCCGCGCATCCCGCCTGCCTCTGGTCGGAACCGCAAAAATTCCCCACCCAGGTAGCCGCCTCCAACGACGACCAGACCGCTCCCTACGCCGCCCTCGTCGACCAGGGCCTCCTCACCCGCACCACCAGTGAGAAAAAAATCATTATCATCTCCAAACAGGAGGTCAACTACGACCTCAGCGATCAGGGCCGCAGCGCATGGACTCCCGATCCCAACCAGCCCGGCTACGGCAACTTCTGCTACGGCCATCGCTCCGTCTCATCCATCCAGTCCAGCACGCCCAACAATGGCCAGCCCGGCGATACCACCACCGTCACCTACGTGTACAACTTCTCGAGCGCTCCTGGTTGGGCGCAGGCCGCCGAAACCCAGAACGCCTTTCCCCAGCTCAAAGCTGATCTCTCCGGCAACGGCACCTCGACGGCAACCCTCGTCGACACCAACAACGGCTGGCAAGTCCAAACCCCGCCGCCCACCCCCCTCTCCACACACAACCACCCCGCCACCTCAACCGACGGCCAGGTCGTCCAGTAGCGAACATCGCTCGAACGAAAACGCCCGCCAATGCAAGGCGGGCGCTTCGTCTTCTCTATCCTCGATCCCCTGCTTTACTGCGCCGCGTAGTACGCCTTCACCAGCTCCTCATACGACTTCGGCACAAAGTCCATCGCCGGTGTTCCTCCCGCAAGGTACCGCACAAAGTAATCCCACTTGCGCTTCATCACATAGGGCGACGCCGCTCCATAGCCATGATGCACATTCGGAATCAGCAGCATGTCGAAGTCCTTGTTCGCCTTGATCAGCGCATCCACCACCAGCAGGGTATTGCTCGGCGGGACGTTGTCGTCCATCGTCCCATGCGTCAGCATCAGGTGCCCCTTCAGGTCCTTCGCATAGTTCTGATTCGCATGAGCGTCGTAGTTACTCGTTCCATCCGGCCCCATCACCTCGAGCCCGGCCCAGCGCTCATCCCAATCATCCTCATAGTCCCGATTGTCGTGGTTGCCGCTCTCCGCCCAGCCCACCTTGAAGAAGTCCGGGAAGTGGAACATCGCCGATACCGTCGCATTGCCGCCGCCCGAGTGTCCCGTGATTCCTACCCGGTCCAGATCAACCCACGAATACCGCGATCCCAGGTCCTTGATCCCTGACACCTGGTCCGGAATCGTGTCATCGCCCATCTCCGCCGGGCTCGATGCATGCGCATCATGGTAGCTCTTCGACCGATGCGGATTTCCCATCCCGTCAATGCACACCACCACGAATCCCAGGTCCGCCATCGACTGCAGATCCCCGCGCGAAGCCTCGAATCCCGTTCCAAGCAAGGTGCACGCCGCATCCTGCGGTCCCGGATACACGTAATCAATCACCGGATACTTCTTCGCCGCATCGAAGTCCGTCGGCTTGAACACAAACGCATACACCTGCGTCACCCCATCGCGGGCCTTCACCGCCACCCGCATCGGCGGCTTCCATCCCGCCGCCAGCAGCTGCGAAATGTCCTGCTTCGCCAGCGCCGCCAGCACCGTTCCCGTCTTCCCGTCGCGCAACACCGCCGTCTGCGGCGTATCTACAGTCGAGTACACATCCACAAACGTGCTTCCATCCGCCGCCGCCGTCACCTCGTGCGTCGCATCCTCCGGAGTCAACAACGCCTGGTGCTTCCCATTCAGATCCACCCGGAAATAATTCACGTAATAAGGATCCTGCCCCTTCACCTTGCCCGTCGCCGTGAAATACAGCACATGGTTTTTCTCATCGACAGCCTTAATCTCAGCCACTGGCCCATCGCCATGCGTCACCTCATTCTTCAGCGCACCCGTCGTCAGGTCGTAGAGATAATACTGGGCCCAGTTGCTGCGCTCGCTCGCCCACAAAAACTCATTCGAATCCCACAGCACCTTCCAGTCGTTCTTCGCCTGCCAGCCGTAGTAGGTGTCCACGTGCTCGGTATACACGTCCCGCACCTCGCCCGTCGCCGTGTCCGCCACCTTCACCCACTCATCCTTGTGGTCCCGCGACGTCGACACAAACGCCAGCCTTCCCCCATCCGGCGAGAACTCGACATCGCTCCACCGCCCATCGCCGTCGCAGCTCACGTCATCGCACTCCATGCTGCGATGCTCCATCGGCGGTAGCTTCAGCCGCACTACCTTCGCCGTCGCCACGTCGATCACCACCGGCTCAATCATCGTGACGTCTTTATCCCCCACCAGCGGATATCGCCAGGCCTCCAGCTTCGGATGCCGATTCGTCATCGGCACCAAATACATCATCCCCGTCTTCCGCTGATCCTGCTGAAACGTCGCAATCTTCTTCCCATCCGCCGACCACGTAAGGACCGCCCCATCCGAGTGCTGCCATCCCGCATTGTCGGTCGCGTACCCAAAGTCCTCGACCCCATCGGTCGTCAGCTCCCGCTCCTCACCCGTCGCCACCACCTTCACCCACAGATTGTTGTCGCGGATAAACGCCGCCAGCTTCTTGTCCGGCGAAAGATTCTCTTCGCCCCCATGCCGCCGCGAAATCACCCTCTTCGCCGCCGGCTTTGTGCCCGGCTTCTCCGCAGTCTTCTCCTCACTCGGCGACTTCGGCTCCTCCGTGCATGCAGTCACGGCCGCGTCGCAATCGAACAAGCCCTCACCGGTAGTCACGGAGAACCCGCCATTCGCCAACTCCTTGTACTCGGTCACCCCCAGCTTCCCCGCCGTCGCCTTGGAATCTGCATTCGCCTTATTCAGCGCCGCCGCCAGTTTTGCGTTATCAAACGCCGGAGCCACCGTCCACGCCGTTGCACCCGGCGCCTGCGCCGCAATCATGTATGCTGTTCCCCCCACCCCGGGATCGCGATAGAACACCCGCCCACTTGGCAGATAGCTGATCCCGCGAATCGTGTGGTGCACCAGCCCAGCCACGTTGTACGACATCCACCGCTCCGCCTGCGTATAGTCCTGCTTCGTATAAACCTTTTGCGCCACTCCCGGCATCCCACCTAAAGCAACACCAGCCAACACCACAGCAGCAACCGACGACGAACGATTCAACATAGCGAACAAGATCCGATCCAAAAAAAGTTTATGGGGAAACACCTGTGCAATCAGCCTAGCCCAAAACCAGCCTGAAACGCGAACCCAGCCATGCCGCGCCAGCGCCTGTCAGTGCTTGGAAACCTGGTCGTCGTCACTCAGCGTCCTTAGAAACGCAATCACATCGTCGATCTCGCCCTCATTCCAGACCGGTCGTTTGTTCTTACTCCCAGAGAACGGCAGGGTGATCTTGTCGACATTGGAACGCAACGCAGCCGGCAGATCATCAAACGTAACCGCGTCTTGATCCTGACCATGCGGATACCATTCGCCCGGATTCGTATCCCGCTCCACGTAGAAACGAAGAGCCTCCCTGAGCGTGTGGAACTTCCCATTGTGGAAGAAAGCCTGCCGTGTCGCAACGTTTCGCAGCGTGGGAGTCTTGAACATCCCGCAGTAGCTTGGGTCGCGTTGGTTGGTTCGAACCGGCCCGCACAGACCCATGTCGTAGAACTTGCCGTCACGATTTGCCGGAATGCTTCGATTGCGAGGAACTCCAATCGCCTCAAACTGAAAGTCAGTAAACAGCGGATGCGACCCATCCGCACCCGGCGCAGAGAGATGGCAGGACGCGCAGTTGCCGCGGTCACCATCATTGAAAAGCGCGCGGCCACGCTGCTCCTGCTCTGTCAGCGTCGCCTTCCCGTCCAGGTACCGATCGTACTTGCTGGAGTACGGATGAAAGCTGGGATCTTCAAGCTCAAATCGCTCCAGCGCCAGCAGCGCAAATGCAAACGCCTGGTCCGTGCTCGCGAAGCTATCCTTCCCAAAGGCCTCGCGGAAGCGCCCCGCATACGGCCCTTGTTCGATTCTCTGCACGACCAACTCTTTACTCGCCGCCATCTCCGACGCCGCCAACAACGGAAACGCGGCCTGCTCATGCAAGGTATCGAAGCGCCCATCCCACGCGAAGCCCCCAGCCGGGACGTCATCCTTTTCCGCGATCCGTTCCGCAAGGCTTGTCGGTCGTGGATGCGCCCAGATCGGCGTTCGAGCCAGCGTGTATCGCAACGACGGCACAGCGCGCAAACCGGCAGTGTGCAGCGCGCGTCCTCCCAGCTGCACCGCCAGCGCATTCGGAGGCCCATACGCATTGGCCGCGCTATGACAGCTCGCGCAACTCAGCTTGCCTGATGACGAAAGTCGGGCATCGAAGAAAATCTCTCGCCCCACAACCGCCCGCTCCGACAATCCCGGAAGTGCAGCCGTGTCAGCAACCGGCCTATGAGCGCCCGCAGCCGCATGCCCCGCACCACTGGATACGCCGCTGCAGAGCACAGCAACCGCGAGAACGGCGAGGAATGGTTTGATGGACTGCATGCAAGGTTGCGGAGCCAGATGGCCTCCATTGACGATGAAGGCACTCCCCGCTCTAAGGTAGCGCGCTACGGAGCGTTCGTGAATACGTCAGTCCCCAATGGAGCCAGCCCAGTCGCCTGCGCGTTCCCAAGCAGAGGGAGATTGAAGATGTTCTCCACCGTTTTCAGCATGGAGTAGTGGTTGTACGGCACCGTGGAGACAGTCCCCGGCTTGATAAACGGCGACAGCAGGATCGCGCCGGTCTGGTCTCCACCGTAGTTGCCGTACACCAGGCTGTAACCCCCGGCCGACTGAGTCTGTGGATACGGAGCGAGATTCGGGCCCAGGGTCTCGCCACAGCAGAAAGTTCCCGGGAACGTGATCGTCACTCCACCAGGACCCACAGTCGTTACATAGTTGCTCTCGTCAAAATTGATGATCAGCAGCCCGTCCGCCTGGTAGGCCGGTGACGCCAGAATGATCGGAATCCATTTGGTCAGAAACGCATTCATGCTCGGGTAGCCGCCAGCTGCTCCATTGGCGCAGGGAGAATCATGCCCGTCATCGCAGAGGTTCGGCGTGATGAACGTAAGGTTCGCTGTGGTGGAGACTGACTTCAGATCACTCGCCAGGTTCTTCTCCATGTTCACGACGTGGCTTCCGCAATCCGTCGAATCGATGATGGAGTGGAAGTACATGAACGGGTTGTGGCGGGTAGCATACATGTCGCCGAGCGGAACCGCGGTGCTTGGCGCCTCTGCAACCTGTGTATGGTCTGCCGTGTTCAACGTAGGATGGCCGCAGGTCGCGCTCTCACGAGCCGGATCGTTCCCCATATCGCCCATGTAACCCTTCCACGTCAGGTTCGCTGCCTTCATCTGGTCGGCGAGGGTCAGAACGCTTGACGGATACACGCAGCCACTGCCCAGCACTTGGCCATTGGCCGCCGGCGTCGTGCTCGTCGCCGTGAAGTCAGCATAGGTCTGGCAATCGGAGATCGTCTGCGGCGTACCCGCCTGCCCGCTGATCATCGAGACGTAGTTGTCGAGACTCACATGGCCGGTGCCATAGTACCCGGTGAGCTGCGCTCCCTGGCTGGCCAGCGTCTGGGTGAGATACGGCACCGGCGACGTCGATCCGAAGGTCGTAGAAAAGCTCTTGTTTTCGAGCACGATCATGAAGACGTGCTTTACGATTCCTGTGACCGGCGAAGGCTCCACCACCGGCGCAGCAGGGCTGAAGCTGGAACACGCAGTAAGACCATTGACGAGCATCAAGGCAATCCCTGCACAAACCGACAAATACGGCTTATTGGCCACGAATCTTTCAGACATGAAATCTCCTCAACCCCTTTTTGTGGACGAATGGGGGTCGCGCGCTATGAAGCGAACACATGCATCATGAGTGTTCTGATCAACGGACAGTAACAGGGCTGTTGCGGAGTTGGTGTGAACAACCAGCCATGACTTTTGATTTTCACGCGAATTTCATCGGCCGATGTAATTCAGACACTGACGTTCCCGCAAGAGCATGCCCGAAGCTGCCACCGTCAGCATCGACAATTCGGAATCCACTCCACCCTTAAATCAAACGCGCGCTCAACGAGTCTCCCGTTGAGCGCGCGCCTCACTGGCCTTCGCCAAACCTACATATTCTCAATCATCCGAGTAGCAAACTCACTCGTCTTGGCCTTCGTCGCTCCCTGCATCTGGCGCTCAAAGTCGTACGTCACATACTTCTGCGCAATCGTCTTCTCCATCGACGACTCAATCAGCCGCGCCGCTTCCTTCCATCCAATGAAGTCAAACAGCATCACGCCCGACAAAATCACCGAGCCCGGATTGATCACATCCAGGTCCGCATACTTCGGAGCCGTGCCATGCGTTGCCTCGAACACCGCGTACCCGTCGCCAACGTTCGCGCCCGGCGCAATGCCCAGCCCGCCTACCTGCGCCGCCGCTGCATCCGAGATGTAGTCGCCGTTCAGGTTGGTCGTCGCCAGCACGCTGTAATCCGCCGGACGAATAATAATCTGCTGGAAGATCGAATCGGCAATGCGATCGTTCACCAGCAGCTTCTTCTTCCACTGACCATTGCCATGCGTCGCGCCAATGCTCGCAACCGTGTCCTTCACTTCCTTCACCACGGCGTCCTGGAACTCCTGTGCCGCAAAATCCAGACCCGGCTCAATCATCGCCGCATTCTGCTCGGCAGTCAGGTTAGGATTCGCTTCCAGGTTTCCCAGGATCCAGCTTTCGCGCTCGGTCACTACATCGCCGCGGAACTCCTGCACCGCAACCTCGTAGCCCCACTCGCGGAACGCGCCCTCGGTAAACTTCTGGATGTTGCCCTTGTGCACGATCGTGACTGTCTTGCGCCCTTCCTTTAGCGCAAACGCAATCGCCGCACGCACCAGCCGCTTCGATCCCGTGATCGAGATCGGCTTGATCCCCACACCTGAGTCCAGCCGGATCTTCTTCTTCGTTCCCTTCAACATGTCATCGTTGATGAACGAAATCACCTTCGCTGCCTCAGGCGTTCCTTCCTGGAACTCGATGCCGGCATAGATGTCTTCCGTGTTCTCGCGGAAGATCACGATGTCCACCAGCTCCGGACGCTTCACCGGGCTCGGCACGCCAGCGTAATACTTCACCGGCCGAATGCACTGGTACAGATCCATCAGCTGCCGCAGCGCCACGTTCAGCGAACGAATCCCGCCGCCCACCGGCGTCGTCAGCGGTCCCTTGATCGACACGCGGAAGTCCACCGTCGCCTTTACCGTATCGTCCGGCAGCCAGCTCTTGGTCTGCGAAAATGCCTTCTCGCCCGCCAGCACCTCGTACCACTTCACCGAGCGCTTGCCGCCATACGCCTTCTCCACCGCCGCATCAAACACCCGCTGCGACGCCTTCCAGATGTCGCGACCCGTTCCATCGCCTTCGATGAACGGAATGATCGGGTGATTCGGCACCGTAAACTTGCCGTTGCTGTATTGAATCGCTTCGCCGTCCTGCGGCACCGGAATGTTGTTATAGCTCGCTTGCACGGTTTCATTGTACGTCGGCATATCTATGCTCCAAAAGGATCGAAATTCTGTGGCTCGCAGCGCGACGTCCCGTTCGGCGCATACGCACATCCGCCCATCATCCTACGCTTGGGACATGTCAGTTATCGAACTACTCGTTCGGTAAACGCGCGGAGGCTGGACGCTCTCGCCCGCCCTCCCTACGATTCTACCTTCCCTCCCCACCCAGGATTTCCCAGCCTGAACTTCCATTTCCACGCTGAAATCTCGCCCGCCGCTTGCTTCTCAGACAAACGTTTGTCTAGAATGATGCCGCTTCGGATTCCGATCTTCCTCCGCATCCAATCCTTCACACCCGATCCTCCACACGATCCAGGAGCCCCATGAAACTCACCGCCACCCTCCTCGCTCTCACCCTCGCAGCAATCGCCGCCGCCCAAACCCCGTCCCAGACCGTCTCGCTCTATCTCACTGCCCCCGACCGTTCCGCCCTCCTCGCCCTTCAGCCGCCCATCGCCTTCGCCACCCCCGCCACCGCCTCCACCCAGACCATCACCATCAACACCGCCAAGACCTACCAGACCATCGACGGCTTCGGCTTCGCGCTCACCGGCGGCAGCGCCCAGCTTCTCATGCACATGGACCCCGCCAAGCGCGCGGCCCTCCTCCACGAGCTCTTCACCCGTACCGGCGACGGCATCGGCGTCAGCTATCTCCGCCTCACCATCGGCTCCTCCGACATGAACGACCACGTCTACTCCTACGACGACCTCGCCCCCGGCGAAACCGATGTCGATATGGCGAAGTTCTCCCTCGACCCCGACAAAGCCGACGTCATCCCCATCATGAAGCAGATCCTCGCCATCAATCCAAAAATCAAAACCCTCGCCTCGCCCTGGTCCGCGCCCCTCTGGATGAAGACCACCGGCGTCGCCCAGGGCGGCGTCCTCCTGCCAAAATACTTCCCCGCCTACGCCACCTACCTCACCAAATATGTGCAAGGCATGAAGGCCAAAGGCATCCCCATCGACACCCTCACCATCCAGAACGAGCCGCTCAACGAAAAGAACACCCCCAGCATGCTCATGCTCTCGCCCGAGCAGGCCATCTTCATCAAGCACGACCTCGGCCCCGACTTCCGCAAGGCCGGCATCAAGACAGGCATCGTCCTTTACGACCACAACCTCGACCACCCCCTCTACCCGCTCTCCATCCTGCAAGACCCCGCCGCCGCGCGCTACGTCGACGGCTCCGGCTTCCACCTCTACGGCGGCACGGTCGACGCCATGACCGAAGTCCACAACGCCTTCCCCACCAAAAACATCTACTTCACCGAGCAGTCCATCACCCAGCGCGACAACAACGCACCCATGAACATCGCGAAGCCCGTCGCCCGCGTCATGATCGGCGTCAGCCGCAACTGGAGCAGGAACATCCTCCTCTGGAACCTCGCCGCCGACCCAACCAACGGCCCCCACACCGACAACGGAGGCTGCACTGGCTGCTCCGGCGCCCTCACCATCGACGGCGACAACGTCCGCCGCAACATCGCTTTTTACACCGTGGCGCAAGCCTCCAAATTCGTTCCCCCCAACTCCGTCCGCATCGACTCCAACGACCTCGACACCCTCCCCAACGTAGCCTTCCGCACCCCCGACGGCAAAAAAGTCCTGATCGTCTCCAACATCACCGACACCCCCCAAACCTTCGACGTCCACACCGGCGCCAAAACCTTCAACTCGACCCTCCCCGCCGGCAACGTAGGCACCTACGTCTGGTAACCGGCGCTTACATCTGGATCGATGAACGCTCTTAGAGGGCCAAAGGCCCGACAACATCACAGCCTGGGGCGAAGCCCCAGGTGGGGGCTTCGACAATCCCGAGGGCTGTAGGCCCGATCCATACCGGCCAACGCACCGCACACGTCTGGTAATCGCGCACGCCGTCCCACCTCCCTCATCTAAAATGGCCAAGCTATGGCATTCAAGTTTCAAGGCGTAGATTTCCTCGCGTTCGACTCCCTCCTCTCCGAAGACGAGCTCCTCGTCCGCACCAACACGCGCTCCTTCATCGAAGACAAACTCGTCCCCATCATCGAGTCCTGCAACCGCGACGGCCGCTTCCCCAAAGAACTCATCCGCCCGATGGGCGAACTAGGCTTCTTCGGCGCCACGCTTCCCGACTATGGCTGCGCCGGCATGAACAACGTAGAAGCCGGCCTACTTTACCAGGAGCTAGAGCGCGGCGATTCCGGCATTCGCAGCTTCGTCAGCGTCCAATCCGCGCTAGTCATGTTCCCCATTCACGCCTTCGGTTCTCCCGAGCAGAAATCCCACTGGCTCCCCAAGCTAGCCACCGGCGAAAAGCTAGGCTGCTTCGGCCTCACCGAACCCGACTTCGGCTCCAACCCCAGCGGCATGCGCACCCGCGCCCGCAAAGATGGCGACGACTACATCCTCAACGGCGAAAAAATGTGGATCACCTCCGGCAGCATCGCCGACGTAGCCGTCATCTGGGCCAAAGTAGAAGACCCCTCCGCGGACTCCAGCAAAGAACCGCGCATCCGTGGCTTTTTAGTCGAGACCGACCGCCCCGGTTTCTCCGCCCAGGACGTCCACGGCAAGTGGTCTCTCCGCGCCTCCGTCACCTCCGGCCTCTCTCTCCAAAATGTCCGTATCCCCGCCACCAATCTCCTCCCCCTCTCCGACGGGCTCAAGTCTCCGCTAAGCTGTCTTAGCCAGGCCCGCTACGGCATCGCCTGGGGCGTCATCGGCGCGGCGATGTCCTGCTACGACACCGCGCTGCAATACGCCAAGCAGCGCAAACAATTCCGCAACCAGCCCATCGCCAGTCACCAGCTCGTGCAGGAAAAGTTAGCGTGGATGGTCACCGAAATCACCAAGGCCCAACTCCTCGCGCTACAAGTAGGCCGCCTCAAAGACAAAGGCAAAGCCGAGTTCCAGCACATCTCCATGGCCAAGCGAAACAACGTCTGGATGGCCCTCGAATGCGCCCGCCTCTCCCGCGACATCCTCGGCGCCAACGGCATCGCCGACGACTACCCCATCATGCGCCACATGATGAACCTGGAATCCGTAAAAACCTACGAAGGCACGCAAGACATCCACACCCTCATCATCGGCCAGTCCATCACGGGCATCCCCGCCTACTAAGGTCGAGCCCCCATTGGCACGTGCGGTTGCATCTGCCTTTGCCTTTCTGGTTGTCATCCCGCAGGGATCTGCTTCTTCTGTTCCTGTTGCCCTTGCTCTCGCCGTTTAAGTTGTCATTCCGTAGCGAAGCGAAGGAATCTGCTTCTGCGCGTCCGCCAAACACTACGTCCCCTTCTTCAACTCCGCAATCCGCGCCCGCACCCCCGCGGCCTCTTCCTCCTGCAAATCCGGCCTTACCGTCTCCTCAATCCCCAGCGCAGTCTGATAAGCCTGCAGCGCCTCAGCCTTCTTCCCAGCCTTCAGCAACACATCCCCCAACGTCGCCTGCACCTGTCCCGACCAAGGCGCCAACCTCGCCGCATCCTCTGCCTTCACCAACGCAGCCTCCACCTGCCCAGCATCGGCCAGCTTCGACGCATCCTGCGCCTCCACCAGAGCCGCCGCCAGCGGCACTGCGAACGTCCCATCAAACACATACACGCCATGCTGAATCACCGCCGTCGGCTTCACCCTCCAGAACTGGTCATAAGGATTCAGCCTCCCATCCCCAAACTCAATCCCCTCCAAATCCCCAGCACTTATCAGCACCGTACCTGAAATCACTGGAGGCGTAGGCGTAGGCACGCCCATCCAATACAGCAAATCCGTAGTCGGCAACCGCTTGCAATTCACCCCATAGTCCGACGGATCAATCGACCCATCCGGGAAATAAGCAAACCAGCAATTCGTAATATGCCGCTCATCCAGGTAAGCCTTCACCGCCTTCAACTGCTGCCCCCAATCCGTATTCGCATCGCCCAAATACCGATCCACCTTCGCCGGCCCACCCCAAGCCTCATTCCCATACGCCATGTACGCAGGCGCCACCCGCACCGACGTCACCACCTGCCAGCAAAGCAACACTCCCAGCACATACCCCCACCGCACATCGCGATCCAGCAACGCCATCGCCGTCCCACCAATCAGCACATACAGAAACGCCCACACCGGCAGCAAATGCCGCGCCCCAATGTCCATATCCGAACTCATCGACACAGCCAGGTACACCCCCACCGGCACCAGCAGAAACATCATCTCCCGCGCTCGCCCTCCCAATCCCCACAGCCACGCTACCGGCATTAGTGCGACCAAAATCAAAAATGCCAGCGTCGACTTGATCAGCAACGCCACCGGAAAATATTCCCAGTTCCCATGCCTATACACCTTCCCCCAGAAATAACTAGGATCGTCCCACTCCGTCTCCTTCGTATTCTCAAGCCCCCAGATATACCCCTCCGGCAGCACCCTCACCTTCGCCATCGCCCGCAGCAACCGCGCATCGCGCTGGTCATGCATTTGCTTTAAGTAAGCCGCCAGCGGCGGATTGATATCCTTCCCCGCAGGCGCCGCCTTGTACCGAAACCCATAAAATCCCCACACCACCATCCATGCCACCAACCCCATCAAGACAAGCGCGCCAACCCTCCGCCAAAGTACACGCCAATCCCGCGCCATCGCGCTTTCCGCCACCACCACCAGCACCAGCATCGGCACCAGAAACACACCCGTATATTTCGCCGACAGCGCCAGCCCCAGTGCCACCCCCGCCACTCCCAGCCGCACCCACCCCGGCCTCTTGCAATACCGATAGAAGCTATACATCGCCGCCACAAAACAAAAGGCGGCTCCCACATCCGTAGTCACCATCGCCCCATTGGCCAGCACATTCGGATCGAAACAAAACATCGCCAGCGCAAAAATCCCAGCAACAAATCCGAACATCTCTTCCGCCCACAGATAAATCAGCAACCCCAGCGCCAGCGCATACCCCGCACACATCATCCGCGCCGGAAACAGCACCCGATCGCCGCCATTCCCCCAAACAAACGCCTTCCCATCCAGAAACGCTTCCGTCTGATTCGGCCTTCCCTGGTTCGGTGGCACCTTCAACTGCATGTGCAGCAATGGCAACGCCGCCGTCATCTTGATAAACGGTGGCACCTCAGGGTTCAGCCTGTAGTCCCCATACTTCCAGATCGTGTACCCATCAAAAAGATGGTGCGCCTCATCCCAGCTAGACGAAGTCTTGTTCGCGACATTCACCAACTGCAGCGCCAGCAAACAAAGCAGCGCCCCTACACAGACTCCCCGCACCCATCGGCTGACCTGCAATGAAAACCCCGGCATCGCACCCTCGCAGCCAGTATGCCCCAACCTCCGCGCCCCCACGCAAAAAATCGAAGCCGCTTTCCTACTCCCTACTTCCGATTTCCTCCGCGCCCTGCTCCTCCAGCTGCACCTCAACCTCCGCCGTCCTCCGCCGCAACCGCGCCACCAGAGCCTTCGGGCGCAGCGACTGCGGATAGTGCAGCATGGCCCCCAGGAACCCTCCCCACGTATCGCCCGCAATCTTCAGCGACGACGGCAGCACATACGCATCCATAATCAGCTCGCTCAACAGCAGTGATCCCGCGGCACCATACAGCCCGTACTTCTTCGCCGCAAAGTACGTCACCACCACCGTGATCCCCGTCGCAAACGAGTACACCGTCGCTAGCCGCTCATGCAAATTAATCGCCGCCACCAGCGTCGAGCTCGTCGACCACAACGAATAGAACACTACCACCACCAGCAGCAGCCCCACCAACCCCGGGCTCGACGGCACCTTCCCCAGCGTCCACTTATGCAGGAACGTCGGCCCCAGCGTCGCCACAATCACCACCACGCTCAAGCTCATGAACAGCGCAATCTGGCACGCCCTCCTGTGCAGCGTCCGCACCACCTCCATGTTCCCCGCGCCAAACGCAATCGAAAGCTCTGGCCACACCGTGTTCTTCACCATCTCCACAGCCTGCAGCGCCAGCCGCGACACCGTGCGCGCCGTTCCGAACACCGCCACGGCATGCGCCCCCATCGCGTAATTCACGGCCATCTGCGACCCCTGGATGTTCAACGCATTGCCCAGCGGAAATCCCATGAACGCCAGCGACGGCCGCGTCAGCCGCTTGATCTCTTTGAACGACGAATACTTCCACCCATAGCTGATCCACGGAATATCCCGCTTCACCATCACGCACAGAATCAGCGTCACCGTAATATTCGCCAGCGCATAAACCATCGCCGTCGTGCGCGGCCCATATCCCATCACCACCGGAACCAGCTGCGCACCAAACGCCGCCAGCGATAACCCGCTCTTCAGAAAATTCCCATACGAGTAGCGCGCAATGCATCGGTACGCCGACTGCAACAGCAGTTCCAGCTGCACGAACAGCACCGAAAGCCCCAGCCAGAACAGCGCCCAGCTCACATCGTGTTCACTGATGGTGTGGATGTTGAACAGCCGCCCCATCGGCAGCTTCCACAACGCAACCGACATCGCCGCGCCGGTCAGACCCATCACCATCACAATCCACCACCAGCAACTCTGAAACACCCCCAGCGCCGCATCCTGCTCCTTGCGCGCCATCAGCATCGTCATCTCGTTGCCCGCAACCTGCCCAAACCCCGCATTCGAGAAGCTCAGATACGTCGGAATCCCCGTCAGCAGCAGCCACACGCCATACGTCGTCGCGCCCCAATAGTGCATCAGCACCGGCACCTGCGCCAGTTGGATCACGGTCGACGCAGCCTTACTCACCAGCGTCGTAGCAAACCCAACAAACAGCCGCCGTTTGGTCCGATCATCCATTACCAACCACCCGGCCACATAAGATGCATATCCGCGATTCTACCAACCACCCCGCACTTGCCTCTCTGGTTGTCATCCCGCAGGGATCTGCTTCTGTCCTTGCTCTTGCCCTTGCTTTTCTTTCTGTCATTCCCTCTGGGAATCTGCTTCTCCAGCGCCGTCACGCAAAGCCCCCGGCCGGCCGCCTAGGACTTCAACTCGCCATCCAGCCGCACCTTTTCCTGCGCCAGCCGCAACAACATCTCGTTGTCCCCCCGCCGCGACGCCTCCGCCATCTGCACCCGCACCTCTCTCGACCGACGTTCAAGATACCCGCGCCGCAGCGTCTCCAACGCCCCCTGCACCTTCCCCGCCGACACCTCCTCCTCGCTCGCACTCTGCAGCGCACTAGCCAACAACATCCGCGACACATCATCCGGCGCCGCCTCAAACGGATTCTCCGGAGCCGGCGCATTCACCAGCACCTCCATCACCGCCGCACTCCCCAACCCCGAAAACCATTCAGGATTCTCCGCCAGCCTCTCCACCGCCAACTGCCGCGCCGAATCTGCATCCGGCAACACCAAGGCACACAACAATATCCTCTCCACCTCAGTAACAGCCCGCGGTTGCGCCGCCTTCACACTCTCCAGCCGTTGCGCCGCCGCCTGCTTCAGCTCCTGCCGCATCAACGAGCTCTCAATTCCCAATTTCTGCGCCGCATTCTCCGCAAAATCACTCCGCGCAATCGCATTCGGCACCCGCCGAATATGTGGCAGCAACATATTCAGCGCCTTAACCTTGCTCTCAGGAGTCCGCGCCGGAAACAGCACCTGCGCCCGCTCAATCAAATAATCCGCATACCTCACCGCCCCTCTCACCGCAGTCGAGTACGCCGCAATTCCCCGCTCCTTGATGTACCGATCCGGATCCAGCCCACCCTCCAGCGTCACCACCCGCACTTCAAATCCCTCTTCCACCAGCAGCGCCACCGTCTTCTCCGCGGCATTCGCTCCCGCCTGGTCAGGATCAAAGTTCAACACCACCCGCTTCGTAAATCGAGACAGCAACCGCACCTGGTGCTCCGTAAACGCGGTCCCACTCGTAGCAATCACATTCGCAATCCCACCCATAAACACGCTGATGCAATCCATCTGCCCTTCCACCAGCAGCGCAATATCCAGCTCGCGTATCGACCCCTTCGCCTTATCCAGGTTGAACAGCACCTGCCCCTTCGTATACAGCGCCGTCTCCGGAGAATTCAAATACTTCGGCCCCGCCTTCGCATCCTGCTCCTGCGTATCCAGCGCCCGCGCCGTAAACGCAATCGGCTTCCCCTGCTCATTCGCAATCGGAAACGTAATCCGCTTCCGAAACCGCGCATACATCGGCCCAGGCGAACCATCCTCCTGCTCTTTCCAACTAAACAGCCCACTAGCCCGCAGCGCCTCTTCCGAAAAAAACTTCCCCAGCCGATCGCGCATGTCATTAAAACTCTCCGGCGCATACCCAATCCGGAACTTCGCAATCGTCTCCGCCGTCACCCCGCGCAGCGTCAGATACTCCCGCGCCCGCGCCGCCTCCGGGCTCTTCAAGCTCTGCTCGAAATATTGCGTAGCCGCCTCATGCGCATCCATCAACTGCTTCCGCAGCCCGGCCTCGCGAGCCTCTTCCGGCGAATTGAAATCCCGCTTCGGCAGCGCAATCCCCATCTTCGTCGCGACCGCCCGCACCGCCTCTGGAAAGCTCAGCGTCTCCATCTTCTGCACGAACGTAAACACGTCCCCATGCTCATGACACCCAAAGCAGTAATAACTAGCCGTCCCCGGATACAGATAGAACGACCCCGACTTCTCCTTATGAAATGGACACAGCGCCGACCAGTTCGCCCCACTCTTGCGCAGCTTCACATACTCGCCCACAATCCGGACGATGTCTGCCTGCTGCTTCACGACCTGCGAAAAATTGTCCGCCATAGCGCTCCCTCCAGTGTAGAGTCTCCCCCCTCCTTTCAACGTCCGCCGCCACCACAACCCATCATCTCGACCGAAGCGGCGCACTTGCCGCGCAGTGGAGAGACCCCTGCATTGGCCTTGGGCCCTCGCCCTTGCCCTTGCCCTCCCTCACCGCCTCGCAGTACTGAACAAGTAACCCTCCCCAATCAAATCCCCTTCCACGCCCCTTCGCGAAATACCATCAACCACAGCAACAACTTGCGCCATTTCGTGTTTCAACCAGCGACCCCGAACTTACGGGATAGCTCAACACGGCCATCAGGCAGCGTTGCTGCAAGGAGATCGACCATCCAATTCAGCCACCACCTTCGCCGCCTGCTCATCGCAGCTGCTGTCGCCGTACCCCTCTTCGCGCTGCCCGCCGCACAGGCACAAATCAGCATCGGCGTCAGCTTCAACATCGGCATTGCCCCACCTCCGCTGCCCGTCTACGTCCAACCCGCCATCCCCGGCGACGGCTACATCTGGACGCCCGGCTACTGGGCCTACGGCGACGCCGGCTACTTCTGGGTTCCCGGCACCTGGGTCCTCGCTCCTCAACCCGGCTATCTCTGGACCCCCGGCTACTGGGGCTATGAAGGCGGTTACTACGGCTGGCACCAAGGCTACTGGGGTCCCCAAATCGGCTACTACGGTGGCGTCAACTACGGCTTCGGCTACGGCGGCATCGGCTTCTATGGTGGCGAGTGGCGCGGGAACCACTTCTTCTACAACAGCGCCGTCGTCAACTTCAATGGCGGCTGGCATCCCGACCACGATCGCGTCTACGTCGATCGCGACGTAGTCGTCCACAACACCATCGTCAATGTCAACCACGTCAGCTACAACGGCCCCGGCGGCATCGATCGCCAGCCCACCCCGCAGGAGCGCCAGTACTCGAACGGCCCGCACCTCCAACCCACCTCGGCCCAGATGGAGCACCAGAACTACGCTGCCCAGGATCGTTCGCAGCTAGCCGCCGTCAACCACGGCCGCCCCGCAACGGTAGCCGCAGCCAACCCCGCAGCCTATCACCAGGTCGCCCAGCAGCACGCCGTCGCGCAGCCCATCTCTGCCGCCGACCGCTCTACCGGCAAAACCTACAATCCCAACACACGTCAAGCCAATCAGGACCAGCGCAACGGTGGCACCGCCAACCAGCCCCACGTCGATCAGCAGGTCCACAACTACAGCAGCGCCCCCAACAACCAGCAGCAGCAACAGCCACAGCAGCAACAGCCACAACAGCACCAGCAGCCAAACCAGCAACAAAACCACAGTAGCCAGCCGCACAACAACCCGGCTCCCAAGCCCCAACCACAGCAACACAACTAGCAACAACCCAAGCAACACCGCAACAAGAAACGGCTGGCCAATGCGCCAGCCGTTTCCTCTTATGCCTGATCAGGATGGATGAACCGCAATCTTCGCCCGGTCCTCAAGGGTGACGCTAGTAAAACTACCAGTTGTTCTCGAGTACCCGGAACGACGATCATCGGGACGTGCTCCGCCGATTGAGGCCCGTTGGCGCAAGCTCGATTGGGGAGGTTTGATGACGCAGCACATGCCTTGCAAGTCATTCGTATCGTTGGTTCTCATCTGTCTGCTGGTGTTTCCGAGCGTCGCTCCTCTCCTGCAAGCCCAGGCGGCGCCCGCTGCTGCGGAGAAGAGCCCTCCTCCGCCGACCGCGCAGGAGTTGGATCAGTTGATGGCCCCGATTGCGCTTTATCCCGATGCGCTGCTGGCGCAGATGACGACCGCCTCCACCAATCCTCAAGAGATCCTCGACGTTACCAATTGGCTGGCCAAAAATCCCAGCCTCACCGGGCCCGCCCTGACGGCCGCCGCGGAGAAGCAGGGATATGATCCGGCCTTTCTCGCCCTCGTCACCTTTCCCAAAGTTCTGCAGATGATGGCTGACCATATCGATGACTATGCTGCCATCGGCCTCGCCGTGAAGGCCAATCAGGCCGACGTATCTGCCTCCATCCAACGTCTCCGGGCACAGGCGTACGAGGCCGGAAGTCTGCGCAGCAACGAACAGCAGAAGGTTGAGGTGCAGAAGGAAGCTAGCCAGACCATCTATGTGATTCAGCCCACCAATCAGTTGGTCGCGTATGTGCCGATCTATAACCCCACGGTGGTCTACGTTGCCGCGCCGAGCACGACGGCCGCGCTGATCACGTTTGGGGTCGGGGTCGGGATTGCGGCCCTGGTCTACAGCAATCAACCCTGGGGTTGGGGTGGCTGGGGTTGGGGTTGGGGACGCGGCGGCGTCATCTACTACAACCGCGGACCGTGGGGCGGCATCTGGGTCGGTGGGTATCGCCCGCCCGTCTACTGGTACCATCCGCGGCCGCCCTACTATCGCGGCTATCCAGGCTATGGCGGCAACTGGGGATACCATCCTCCGCATTACCGGCCACCCTACCCGACCCATCTGCCGGCATATCGTCCGCCAAATTATCGTCCGCCTATGAATGGAACGCCGGGTTATCGCCCACCGGCCAGCACCCGGCCACTTCCTCCCAACGCCGGCAATCGTCCCCCGGCAAACGGAAACCGTCCGCCAACGAACGGAAATCATCCCAGCACGATGCCCGTGCGCCCGGGGACAGGTACCCGACCACCGAGCGCAGGACAACAACCGAGTACTCGTCCGGCACCGCGTCCTGCACAGCAGCCCGGAGGACAGCCGCGTCCGGCTCAAAGGCCAGCAGCGAGGCCCAGACCCGCTGCCCGGCCATCGAACTGAGCCGGTGGCCGCTGCACCTTGGAGTGCAGCGGCCGCCAACCACCCAAGCCCCGGCACGGAAATGGAACCTCAGCCTGAGTCCTCGGCGCTCAGCGTGATTCACCCTCAAGCTGCGCGCATCCTCTCAACCGCAGCGCAAAGCCCCGCGCGCACAGCCACCTAACGACCTGCGATCTGCGTCCGTTGCCGCGCGAAGCAAGCCTCCATCCCCACCCTGTTCGAAGCTGCGAGCGAGCCTTTGCCTCTACACTCTGTCTTATGCTCTCCACCGCCGCCCGCGCCCGCCTCACCATCGTTCTCGTCGGCGCCCGCAACCCCTCCAACATCGGCGCCGCCGCCCGTGCCATGCAGGACTTCGGCTTCTCCGACCTCCGCATCGTCAACGACTTCGCCGCCCCCTTCGAAGCCGCCCAACTCGAAGCCCAGCTCGAGGCCGCCCCACTGGAAGCCAAGTCCGCCGTAGCCGCCCAGCACGTCATGCAAGCCGCGCGCCGTTACGACACTCTCGCCGCCGCCATCGCCGACTGCACCCTCATCGTCGCCACCACCGCCATCGGCGAGCGCCAGCTCAAACACCCCATCCTCCCCCTCCAGCAAGCAACGCCTCTCATCCTCGCCGCCCTCAACACCGCCCCCACAATCCAACTCTCGCCGTCCGCGCAGGACTCCGCGCAGAACGTCGCCCTGCTCTTCGGCTCCGAAAAAACCGGCCTCACCAACGACCAGCTCTCCCACGCCACCCTCCTCACCACCATCCCCATGTACTCCCCAGACGACGCCCGCCATCTCTCCATGAACCTCGGCCAGTCCGTCGCCGTCTGCCTCTACGAGCTCACCCGCTCCGGCTTCGAAGCCTCCGTCGAGATCCCTCCACTCCACGAAGCTCCCGCCACCGCCGAGGACCGCGAGCGTCTCACCCAGCTCCTCCTCGACGTCCTCCACGCCACCGGCTACACCCGCCGCTTCCCCGCCAACGCCTCCGAGCCTCTCGTCCGCCAGATCGTCCAGCAGCTCACCGCCCCACACCGCGAAGCGATGACCCACCGCCAGGCCGAGACCCTGATGGGCATCTTCCGCCAGATCCTCTGGCACGAAAACGCCGGCCCCAAAAAGTAGCGTCCAGAAAAATCCGCGCGCCTCAAAACCTCGTCTTGAGACGCGCTACGTTTTTCGCTAATTCAGTTTTTGCTAATTCAATTTGATCGTCGAGTCGCTCAGTTCGGAGCTGACCACCGTCACCACACTGCCTTCCGTGTAGTGCGTGCTCGCCTCTTCCACCACGATCTTCGCGCCAACCGGCAGCTTCATCGGAACATCTTTCCCCGGCGGCAGCGTCACGTCCATATCTCCGGCCTTCACCTTGATCGGTGCGTCGGTCCCATTGTGCAGGTTGAACTTCACAAGCTTGTCCCTGCTGAACATGGCATGCACGGGAGTGTGCACGGCCAGCGGCGCTGCGAACATCGCTTCGCTTGTCAGAATCGAAACACCTAGAACCATGGCTGTCATTACAGAAAGACGCTTCATCGGATAAGTCCTCTTTTCAAAAATTCACAAATGTACAAACCTCCCGCCATGGTTCGGGTGATTCGCCACACTCGTCTCTACGTCGATAGACGCGCCGCGGTTCCATCCGCTCGCAAAGTTCTTCAGACCTTCACAAAACTCAATGAACTACCACAGCAAAACTCTCCACCTCTCAACTAGATAAAATGGAAGTTGTGCCCGACCTCCTCGCCAACATGAACCCCCAGCAGCGCGAGGGAATCCTCGCCGTCGACGGCCCTGTGCTTCTGCTCGCCGGCGCCGGCAGCGGCAAAACCCGCGTCATCACCCATCGCATCGCCTATCTCATTGAAGAACGAGGCATCTCTCCCGACAACATCCTCGCCGTCACCTTCACCAACAAGGCCGCCAAAGAGATGGGCGAACGCGTCGCCAAAATCCTCGGCCACAGCACCTTAGCTCAACCCACCATCGCCACCTTTCACAGCTTTTGTGTGCGCGTCCTTCGCCGCGATATCGAAGCCCTCCGCATCGGCAACAAGGGCCTCACCCGCACCTTCGCCATCTACGACGAGACCGATCAGCAGGCCGTCGTCAAGCAAGCCCTCAAGCGCCTCTCACTCGACGACAAAACCCTCAAGCCCCGCGTCGCCCTCGGCCGCATCTCCTGGGCCAAGAACCACATGATCGATCCCCAGGAATATTTCCTCGCGTCCACCAACCCCATCGAAGAAAAAATCGCGCACATCTTCAAGATCTACCGCGACGAACTCAACAAGGCCAACGCCCTCGACTTCGATGACCTCCTGCTCGAAACGGTTCGCCTGCTCAAATCCTCCAGCGAAGTTCGCGAGCGCTACAACCGCCGCTACAAGTACCTCCTTATCGACGAATATCAAGACACCAACCGTCCGCAATACGAGCTCATGAAGCTCCTCGGCTCCCACGGCAACGTCTGCGTCGTCGGCGACGAAGACCAGTCCATCTACTCCTGGCGCGGCGCCGACATCAAGAACATCCTCGACTTCGAAAAAGATTTTCCCAACGCCCGCACCATTCGCCTCGAACAAAACTACCGCTCCACCCAGATGATCCTCGAAGGCGCCTCCGCCGTCGTCGCGCAGAACACCCAGCGCAAAGGCAAGAACCTCTTCACCACCCGCGAAGGCGGCTCGCTCATCGGCTACTACGAAGCCCCCGACGGCGAAAACGAAGCTCTCTTCATTGCCGACCGCATCGCCAAATACTTTCGCGAAGCCGCCGCCGGCACCGACAACCCCGTCGAAACCCCGCGCTGCGCCGTCCTCTATCGCACCAACTCGCAATCGCGACTCGTGGAAGAAGCTCTCCGCCGCTATCAGATCCAGTACCACATGGTCGGCGGCTTCAGCTTCTACGACCGCGCCGAAGTCAAAGACATCCTCAGCTACCTCAAGCTCGTGCAAAATCCGCGCGACTCCATAGCCCTCGGCCGCGTCGTCAACTCGCCTCCTCGCGGCATCGGCAAAACCACCATGGACACCCTCGAGCGCATCGCCCTCACCACCGGCATGAGCTCCTGGGACGCCATCCACCGCGCCGTAGAAGAAAAACTCCTCCCCGCCCGCGCCCTCGCCGCCCTCAGCAACTTCCGCAAGCTAATCGAAGACGCCCGCGCCATGCTAGGTCCCGACTTCGCCGCGAAACTCATCAGCGACGTCACGCCAGAAAACGGCGACGACGCCCGGATTAGCAGTGGCCTTCAGGCCACTGAATACAACCTCCCCGACGATTCGGGCTTTAGCCCCGGGCCTTCTGCGGACGACGACACCAACTTCGACTTCGGCTTCTCCACCGAAGAATCCACACCTCTCACCATCGCCGCCAACGACGCCAACACCACCTTCGACACCAGCTTCAACTTCGATTTCGACTTCGGCCCCACCGAAGAGATCAGCACCATCGCTCCCGAAAACGCCACCTTCGAAGACGCTGTCGCCGACACCATCAGCATCAACCCCTTCGCCCCCATCCCCCTCAAGCAAAGCGCCAGCGCCGCAGCCCGCGAACGTCTCGACCGCATCGTCGCAGCCCAGGCCGGTGATCACGAAACAGCCAATGAAGCAGATGCCCGAGCCTTCCGCAAACCCGGCGACCCGGCCACCCTCCCCGAGCTCATCAAGTTCCTCAACGACCGCTCCGGCTACATCCGCGCCCTCGAAGACGAAGCCACCCCCGAATCCTTCTCCCGCATCGAGAACCTCAAGGAACTTGCCAACGCCGCGCAGGACGCCACCTCCCGCGGCGAAACCCTCGCTGAGTTTCTCGACCACGCAGCCCTCGTCTCCGACGCCGACTCCTACTCCGCCGAAGCCCGCGTCACCCTCATGACCCTGCACGCCGCCAAGGGCCTCGAGTTCCCACTCGTCTTTCTCGCCGGCATGGAAGAAGGCCTCTTCCCCCACTCGCGCACCCTGCAAGACCCCACCCAGATGGAAGAGGAGCGCCGCCTCTGCTACGTCGGCATGATCCCCGCCATGGACA
>Ga0210392_10000198_pt1 | contig 47198 bp, 57 predicted proteins | sample IncBWC30OmetaG_FD_161057 | JGI IMG/M metagenome (GOLD analysis project Ga0210392, IMG submission 161057) | Forest soil microbial communities from Barre Woods Harvard Forest LTER site, Petersham, Massachusetts, United States - Inc-BW-C-30-O ... | reverse complement strand
ACAGCACGGCCGAGGGGGCCGGCAACGCCGGCAGCGATTTTCAACTTAATTCATACAACAATTCCGGCGTGCTGATAGGCACATCGCTCTCGATCAACCGCGCCACCAGCAATGCGAGTTTTGGCGGGACGGTCAGCGTGGCCGGGATTGGCATTCAATACACTGGCTATGCGACCAACTATATCGGATGGGCGTGGCTCAATTCGAGCGGCCTAAAATTGTTCGGCTATGTAGACAACGTCCAGCAGGGATATCTGACCTTCACTTCCGACTACCGCATCAAGAAGGATGTCGCGCCGCTGCCATCGATGTGGGAGCGGGTGAAGGCGCTGCGCCCGATCAGCTACACGCACAAGGAGTTTACGCCGCCGGGGTTGGCAAACAAGGAAGACGGGAGCCCTCCCGATCCTATGTTCGTTGACGACGACGATGAAAATTGGGGTTTTCTCGCCCACGAACTGCAAGAGACGCTAATCCCCACGGCGGCGAGTTGCGCCAAGGATGAACCCGACAAAATCCAGTCGCCCAATCCGTGGACGGTGATCGCCACGCTGACCAAGGCGCTGCAGGAAGCTATGGCGCGCATCGAGGCGCTGGAGGCGGTCCCGTGATCGATCGCGACAAGTTCTTCGCCAGCATCCGTGCGTCGCTCTTCGACGGCGTCTTGAACCAGCGTCAGGTCGACGGGATGAATACCCTTCTCGACGTCTGGGAGGTGCATTTCTTCGACCAGGACATTCGCTGGCTCGCTTACGCGCTGGCGACGGCGTTTCATGAGACGGCGCAGACGATGCGGCCGATCGAGGAATATGGGCAGGGGGCCGGCATGGCTTACGGCGAGCCGGCGGGGCCGAACGATCAGGTCTATTACGGCCGCGGTCATGTTCAGCTGACCTGGGACGTGAACTACCAGAAGGGCGAGCAGTTTCTCGCCGAGCGCTATAACGTTAACGTCCCGATGTACAAATATCCCCACCGCATGCTCGAGGACGAGCCGAGCGCGCTCGTGCTGTTCGACGGCATGATCCACGGCTGGTTCACCGGCACGGCCCTGCCGGACTACTTCAACGAGAACGCAGAAGACCCGGTTCACGCGCGCACGATCGTCAACGCGCTCGACAAGGCTGACACGATCGCCGGCTACTACTGGCTTTTCAAGGACGCGTTGGCATGACCGACGTCGCCAACAGCGCCATCAAAGGCCTTTCGGCGCAGCCGATGCTGCTCCTGGTGGCGCTGCTCAATGTGATGATGATTGCCGGCCTGCTTTATGTCGCTAAGGCGCAGCAGGAGGAACGCAGGGAGCTGATGGCGGGCCTTATCGACAATTGCAGGGGCCGCCCATGACTTGGTTTCTGATTGTCTTCATTCACGGCGCCAATTGCCCTGGCAAGTGCGAGCCGGCGCCGGCGGTGACGATCCAGACGCCTTCGCAGGAGATCTGCGTTCAGATCAAGGCCGCCAATTCCGACCTTCCGCTCGAATGCTGGGCGAAGCCGAGCGCAGGAGCGCCAAAATAATGTGCGGCTTTGGGCTCGACCTGATCTTCAAGGTTGCGATCTTCATCATCGTCGTCCTGGTTATTCTCGCGCTGCTGCGGGTGGCTTTTGGACAATGGATGGCGAGCATTACGTCCGCGCCTTACTGGAACATTATTCAAATCGTGATTGGCGGCGTCATCGCGATCTTGATCCTTCTGTTCATTTGGCGGTTGGCGGAATGCGCTGGCCTTTTCGGTCGTTACGGCATGGGACCGCAGCTGATCTTCCCCGGCTGATCCGGCGAAGGCAAAGAAGGAGAGTAAAGCGATGCCAATCAATCCAGGTGACCCGCCGAAGCCAGGCGATCCGCCGAAGCCACCGCCCCCGCCGCGTTAAAGGGAGCGCCGGGAGGTCGCGCCTGTCGAGGGCGCGATCTCTGGCGGACAATGAATGGCTACCTTTATCTGGCCAACGGAAGTGCAATGGCCGCCGCCGGCGGACATTTTGCAAAACTACGATGTCGTGCCGTCGGGGGCGGTTGTTGAGGACGTGCGAGCCGAAAGGGATGCGCTCAAGCACGAAGTCGAACGAATGTGGGCGCGCGAGAGAGACAGGAGAGATCCAATGGCGGTTGGCGACAAGCAGGCTCAATCTTACGGGTGGCAGGCGACGCTCGGCGCGCCGGTCGAAGACGGCGGCGAGGTCACGGTCCCCGCGCCCGGCTTCGACCATCGCTATACCGACACGCGCTTTACTGACGTGCGCGTCGGCTCGCTCAATCAGGTCTATCGGGCGAATGAGGGCGACGCCGGTGTCGCTGCAGTCTTCAACAAGGCCGGGCACGAAGAGCCGGTGACCGTCACGCTCACTAATCACACTGCGGCGACGTGGCCGGCCGGCGACGAGATTTACGTTTTCTGTCCGCATCTGCTCAGCACGAGCGACAATCAGTACGACGTCAAAGAGCAAATCTGGGATCTGCAGCAGCGCGTCCTGGCGCTCGAGGAGGCCGGCGGCGCAACCAAGAGAAAGGAAGACCATGGTGAAAGTGCAAGCGGCGGTCGCGACGCCGCCGGAAGCGGGCACGCAGGCGGTCGCGCCGGTAAGCACCGCTGACCTCGCTTATATCCAGGGGCATCCGCGCAGTGTCGTTAAGGCGCAGAAGCCGCGCCTCAAGATGGTCAAGCAGAACCATAAGAATGGTTTGCCGGTATGCACCGTCGCGCCGGCGGTGACCGGCACGGCGACGGTCGGCCAAGTGCAGACGTGTACGACCGGAACCTGGCTCAATTCGCCGACTTTCGTCTACCAATGGCGGCGCAAGGCAGTGAACATCCCTGCCGCCGCGGCGGCGACCTATACGCTTCAGGCGGTCGATTCCGGCTACCAGGTCGAGTGCGAGGTGACTGCGACCAACGGCGCAGGCGCCGTCGTCGCCAAGAGTAATGCGGTGACCGTGCCGTAAAACAGGAGAGAAACGATGAACAGAATTGACCCCGGCTCGCCGGGCAAGTCGAGCCAGACTGACGATTTTTGCGATCCGCACGGTCACGGCGTCGGTTCGCCGAGCAGTGGCGGCCACGTTGGCATGGGCCGCGACGACGACGGCAATTTTTCCGGTTCGATGAGCCGCGGCGGGTCGAGCCCCGACGGCGAAGCGATGGTGGCGAAGTATCGCCCGAGAGGCGGCGCCATGCCGGATTCCGACGTGCCGGTCGGCGCCGAGCTGAACGACGAGGGAGACGGTTACGCTTGAACGACGCCGATAAGCGCGTCCTTCTGCTCGAGCGCAAAAAAGCGATTCTGAAGGCGCGCGCCGGCTTGATCGCTTTCGCGCGTTACATGAGCCCGGATCCCGACTGCCGTCTCGATCCTGGTCGGTCGTCGTATGAGGACGCGCGTCACCATCGGGTGATCGCCGCCGCGCTCGAGGAGGTTGAGGCCGGCCGGATCCGGCGTTTGATCATCAGTTGCCCGCCGCGGCATGGCAAGACGCGCCTAGCTTCCATCTGCTTTCCCGCCTGGTACCTTGGCCGCAATCCGCTCAAGTCGGTGGTGTTCGCCACCTACAACGACAAATATGCCCAGGACGTCGGCGGCGTCGTCAAGACCATGCTGCAGTCGCCGCTCTATCAGCACGTTTTTCCCTCGCTCAAGCTGCGCTACGGCGGCGCCGCCAACGACCGCCTGCGCATCGTCGACGGCGGCGACATGTTCTGTGTCGGCGTCGGCGGCACGCTGACCGGCCGCGGTGGCGACATCAACCTCCTCGACGACCCGATTAAGAACCGCCAGGAGGCCGACAGCGCCGTCGTGCGTGACAAACTGTGGAATTGGTACCAGAGCGTGCTGCGGACTCGCATGATGACCAAGGAGGCCGCGCTGGTCGTCATCGCCACCCGTTGGAACGAGGACGACCTGATCGGCCGCCATATCGACCCGACCAATCCGTATTTCTCGCAGGAGGAGGCGGACAGCTGGCGTATGATCAACCTGCCGGCGCTCGCCGAGCACGACGACCCGCTTGGGCGCGAGATTGACGCGCCGTTGTGGCCGGCGCGCTTCGACGAGCCGTTCCTTGCCGACCAGCGCCGATCGGACCCGCGCGCTTTCACCGCTCTTTATCAAGGTCGCCCGACGCCGGCCGAGGGCGCGTTCTTCAAGGCGGACTTTATTCGGACTTACAACAAGATGTCCGATCTGCCGCACGCCGACGCGATGCGCTACTACGGCGCCAGCGACTTCGCTGTCGCCACCAAGCAGGAGAACGACAAGTCCTGCCACCTGGTCGTTGGCGTCGACGAGAACGACAATATTTGGATTCTGCCGGACATCGTGTGGTCGCGCATGCCGTCGGACATGTCGATCGCCGCCATCATCAACTTGATGGCGAAATACCGTCCGGCAGTGTGGTGGGGCGAGAAAGGCCAGATCACCAAGTCGATTGGGCCGTTCCTGCGCAAGCGTATGCTGGAGAAGCGCGTCTATTGCGCGATCGACGAGATGGCGCCGATTTCGGACAAGCTCGCTCGCGCGCAGAGCATCAATGCGCGCATGGCCATGGGGCGCGTCTATTTCCCGAGTTTTACCCGCTGGTGGGCGGACGCGCGTGACCAGATCCTCAAATTTCCCCACAGCGGTTTCGACGATTTCGTTGACACGCTTTCGCTGATTGGGCTCGGTTTGATGAAGCAGCTTCCCGCCCGCGGCAAGCCGAAGGCCGCGCCCGCCGGCCCGAAGCTTTTCACCCTCGGTTGGGTCAAGGAAAATACCAAACGCGCGCAGGCGCTGGCGCGGGCGAGTGACTGGTGATGCAAGGCCCTCAGAATCCCAACGATCCGGCTTTCAACCTGTTCGGCCCGGCGCCGGGCGTGCCTGGCGCCGCCATCCTGCAGACCGGCATGCAGGAGGCCAAGATGATGGAGCGCGACCGGCCGGACCCGCCGATCGCGCGCAAGGCCCTGGTCAACGCCTGGGCCGCCGAGGTCAAGCACGCCAAGCGGCATTGGAAGTCCGCATTCGAGCGGATGAAGGAGGACCAGGATTTCTGCATCGGCCGGCAGTGGTCGAAGAACATCAAGGATAAGCGTTATGTCGCCAACATCACTTTGCGAGAAGTGACGCAGCGGGTGTCGTTTCTTTACGCCCGTAATCCGAAGGCGGTCGCCAAGCGCCGCGAGATGATCCTCAACACGGTTTGGGATGGCACCGAGCAGCAGCTTCAGTCGATCGAGCAGGCGGGCGCCATGGCCCTGCAGGGCGGGATGCTGCCGGGCGCCGCGCCGCCGCCGGGAATGCCGCCAGGCGCCCCTGTAGGGCCGCCAGGCGCCCCTTCCGGCGAGCCGCCTGGCATAGCGCCCGGCATGCCGGGAACGCCGCCGCCCAATCCGATGATGGGGCCGGTTCTGCAGCAGGGCATGGCGATCATCCAGGACGCCAGCCAGGTGAAGCAGCAGACGGAGCTGCTCGACAAGATCGCCAAGACCCTCGAGCTGCTTTACGCCTACCAGGTTGGCCAGCAACTGCATCCGTTCAAGCAACTGATGAAGATGACCGTACGGCGGGCGCTGACGGTTGGCGTCGCCTACGTCAAGCTCGGTTTCGAACGGGTGATGCAGAAGCGCCCCGACGTCGTCGCCAAGCTCAGTGACATCAACGAGCGCCTGGGCACGCTCGAGCGCCTGGCGGCCGACATCGCCGACGAGGAGAGTGACCCCGACAGCGCCGAAGCCGAGCAGCTTAAGCTACTGGTGCAAGATCTGCAGCAGGAGGTCGAGTTCATCGCGCACGAGGGTTTGACGTTTGACTATCCGTCGAGCTTTTCGATCATCCCTGACACCAAGTGCGTGCATTTGCGTGGTTTTCTCGGGTCCGACTGGGTCGCCGAGGAGTATATTCTGTCGCCCAACGAGGTGAAGGAGATCTACAATAAGGACGTTGGCAAATCGTTTACCAGCTATCGCCGGCCCGACGCCGGCCTCGACGCCGGCGTCCGCGCCAACTTCCTGCAGTTGAGCGCCGACGACAAGGACAAGGGCGCCGGCGACGATAAGCAGTGCTGCTGCATCTGGGAGATCTACAATCGCAAGGACGGCCTGGTGTATGTCGTTTGCGACGGCTACCCGGATTTCCTGCGCGAGCCCGGCGCGCCCGACACGCCGCTCGAGCGTTTCTGGCCATGGTTCACCCTGACCTTCAACGAGACGGATCACGAAGACGAAGTGTTCCCGCCGTCTGACGTGCGTCTGATGCGCGACATGCAGCTTGACTACAACACGGCGCGGCAAGGCACGCGCGAGCATCGGCGGGCGGCGCGGCCGAAGACCGTCGTCAGCGCGGGCGCGCTCGACCCGGAGGACGTCGAGAAGCTTGAAAGTCACCCGGCCAACGCCATTCTCGAGTTGAACGGCCTGCAGCCCGGACAAAAGGTCGACGACCTCCTGCAGCCGTTCACCGGACCGGAGATCAATCCGGCGCTTTATGACGTCAGCCCGTACTTTGAAGACACGCTGCGTGTCGTCGGGTTTCAGGAGGCCAATATGGGGCCGACCAACAGCGACACCGCGACCCAGTCGCAGATCGCTGAGGCGAGCCGCACGACGACGATGGACTCCAACGTCGACGACCTCGACGACCTCTTGACGCATCTGGCGAAATACGGTGGCCAGCTTCTGTTTGCCAATGTCAGCGAGGCGACGGTCAAGCGCATCGTCGGGCCGGGCGCGGTATGGCCTGACTTGACCCGCCAGCAGATCGCCGAGGAGGTCTGGCTTGAGATCGAGGCCGGCAGTTCGGGCAACCCGAACCAGGCGCAGCAGATCGCCAACGCGCAGCGCATCTATCCGCTGGTGATGCAGATCCCCGGCATTGATCCCGAGTTCCTGGCGCGCGACCTCCTACACCGCCTCGACGACAAGCTCGACCTGACGCAGGCGTTCAAGTCGCCCCTGCCGTCGATCGTGGCGATGAACACCGCTATGCGTGGCGGGCCGCCGCAGCCGGGCGTTGGGCAGATGGCGACGCCGGCGAAGGGCGCGACGCCGGCGAGCCCGCAGATGCAGCAGCCGGCCGGCGAGCAGAACGCGCCGCAGAACCCGCGTCCCGGCGGCAGCTTCCCGCCGCCGGTGCCCGGTCAGGCGTCAGGCCCGCCGACGCCGGCGCCCGGCATGCATCGGCTGACCGGGCCGACACACTGACGTCTTCGGTGTTGCGTGTCGTCCACAATCGTGGCAGACACGCAACACTTGAAGAGGACGTAAGTGCAAGACAGCACGTCCACTGTCGAAAGCGAATCCGTTTCGACGCCTGCGCCGGCAAGCGCCGAAGCTCCGCCTGCTGCCTCAACCCCAGCGGCGCCTGACGTAAGCGGGAGCCCGTCGCCCGCACCCGGCGAACCGGCCGAAAGCCGCGAAAGCCTTCTCGACGTCGTCCGTAAGGCCGCCCCCAAACGGGATCAGCCTGGTGACGGCGCCGTCGCGGGGGATCCGACGCGGGGAGCCTCGGCAGCTCCGAGCGCGCAGTCGAGACCTGATCAAGGACCGCTGACCCAGGCGGAATACGACAGTTTTCACCCGCGTACGCGAAAGCGCATTGACGAGTTTCGAAGAGAGATCAAGACGCTCAACGAGCAGATGGTCCCGCTTCAGGCTCAGGCGCGAACGACGGCCGAGCTGCAAAACTTCCTGAAACAGGCGGATATCGCCAAGGAAGATTTCGGGCTGGTCCTCGACCTCGCCGCGTCGATGCGACGTGGCGATTTCAAGACGTTCTTGGAAGGCGTCACGCCCTACGTCAAATTGGCGCAGGAAAACCTTGGCATTTCGCTCCCCGCGGACCTGCAGAATGCGGTTCGGATGGGGCACATGACCCAGGACGCGGCGCGGTATGTCGCCCAAGAGCGCGGCGCTCGGCTTCTTGCCGAGACGAGGCTCAATCGGACGACGCAGGAAACGTCGCAACGCGAACGCGCCGAAGCCGTGCAGGAATTTCAGGCTTCGGTCGCGGGCGCGGTTTCCAATTGGGAACAGGGCGTCCGAAAATCCGACCCCGATTACGCGCGCAAAGAACCCGTTGTGCGGGATCTGTTGCACGCCGTCGTCCAGGAGCGCGGCCCTCCGCGTTCGCCCGCCGAAGCCGTCGAGATCGCTCGCCAGGCTTACGAACGCGCGAACGCGGTTGTGTCACGTTTCGTCCCGGTTCCCCGGCAAACTCAACAGGTTCCGAGCAGCATCAATCGGGTCAACGGTGCGCGCGCGGAGCCCAGGTCGCTGAAGGAGGCGATCCACCAGGCGATCGAGCGCACGCGTTGATGAATCTCGCGCTCGGAGCGCTTTTATCAAATGGCCTTCACGGCTGGCGAAATCAACAACATCGCCAATGCGGCGATGGACTTCTACTGGGGTAAGCTCGAACAGTTCTACCAGACCCTGCAGGATAAGCCCTTGCTCAAATGGGCCGAACAGAATCCGAAGACCTTCCCCGGCGGCAAGGGCAACATCAGCGTCGCGCTGCACGGGAAGTTCGGCGACGGTTCCGGCAACGATGTCGTGAAAGGGTACACACATAATGACACTGTGGCGTTCTTCACGCCGGCCAACATCGTTCGCGGCGCCTATCCCTGGCGCGAGCATCATATCGGCCTGACGCTCACGCATACCGAACTGAAGATGGACGGCATCAGCGTCGTCGACACCAACGGCGAGAATACGACCGAGCATACCGACCGCGAAGAGACGGTGCTGGTCAACCTGTTCCAGGACAAGCTGTTCGAATTGGGTGAGCAATATTCGCGCGGCATGAACGGCCTACTGTGGGGCGACGGTACTGCTGACCCCAAGGCGCTCGCCGGCGTCCAGTTCTTGGTCAGCACCGACCCGTCGGTCGGCACGGTCGGCGGGCTCGACCAGTCGCTGGCGGCCAACGCCTGGTGGAGGAACCGCGCCCGCACGACCGCCTTTGGCATCAAGGTCGGCGGCACGCCGGCGCTCGCGGTGCACGGCGGGGATTCGATCACGTCCGACCCGTCTAACGGCGGCGCGCTCCTGACCGCCCTGCAGAAGGAATATCGTCAGCTTATCCGTTACGGCGGCAAGCCGACGATGGCTTTGTGCGGGTCGGACTTCATCGGCGCGATGGAGATTGAGGTTCGGGCGAACGGCAATTACTCGATGACCGGTTTTTCATCGTCGCGTGACGTGTCGGTCGGCGGCTTGTCGTTCAGTGGCACGGATTTCAAATACGATCCGACGCTCGACGACCTCGGGTTCAACAAGCGCTGCTATTGGTTCGACCCGAAGAAGATCTTCCTGGTGCAGATGCAGGACGAATGGCGGAAGGATCATACGCCGGCCCGGCCAGCGTCGCAATTTGTACTTTATAAAAGCGTGACAAGTACAGGGCAGATGGTCGCCACTCAACGCAATTCCTCCCTTTGCATTGAGATCAAGTGACCTCAGTGTAGGGCGTCGGCCCGCACCGGCGCCCTACATGAAAAGGAGCTTTCGATGGATTTTGTCACGGCGAAGATCGCGCTCGGCGGCGACACGATGAATGTCATGTACCGCGGCCCCGACAATCCGGTGAGTTGGCCGGAAGTGCGGGTGCTGCAGCACCTCCACGGCGACGAGAACGTGTTCGACTGCGAGTTCGTTCGTTCGGAGCATGTCCTGACGCAAGCCGAGAAGATGCGCCTCCTTGGCGTCTACGGCGCCGAAGTCGTCAATCTTTGCTTCCCTGGCGCGCGGCCGATGATGGACATGGACTTCCCTGGCGACAAAGACCCGGCCGGGCAGATGCGCGCCGAACGCCGCGTGGCCAACGCGCCGCCGCCCGAGCCAATGCCTGATCTGCCCGCGCCGCCCGCGCCGGCGAAGCGTCCGTCGCGCGCTGAGGTCTGAACCGATGCCGCTCGGGGTCGCGCTTTCCGATCTGCGTTACGAATTGCGCGCCGAGATCTATTCGTCGCTCCTGCCGGCGCACGGAGTGTCGAGCGTCGACATGCAAAACGTCATTCTCGAGCGCACCCAGCGCGAATTGTGGAACCAGTACGAATGGCCGCATCTTCAATATCGCGTCAGTTTCAACGTGCCGGCAGGCTCGCAATTGATTGAGTATGCTGCCTCGATGCCGTTCGAGAACGTGCTGTCGCTCTGGTTCAATTACAATTCGACAGATTCGAATTCGCCTTGGCTGCGGTTGAAATATGGGTTCGACGACTGGGTCAACGAAACGCTGCAGAGCTACCCGCCGACGCGCTGGCGCAATATAGTCAAGGTCACTAGCGGCTTGACCGACTATATCGGCGCGGCGCAACTGTGGCCGATTCCGAACGCGAACGTTCAGATGCGCTGGCTTGGTCAAGCGCCGCTCAATCCCCTCAAGGTCGATACCGACACATGCATGATCGATTCGACCGCGATCGTGATGACGGCCGCGGCCGAGCTGCTTGGCGCGCAGAAGTCCGAGACAGCGGCGCTGAAAGGTCAGAAGGCGCAGGCGTACATTCGCAGGTTGATCGGCCGGCAGGGCGCTAACAAGCGTGACATTTCCGCGCTCGGTCAGGGGCGTGGGAATCAACCGACCTATCAGCAAGGCGCGACGCCCTATTTGGATTACATCCCCGGACCATAAGTAAAATGCCGGCTTACGCCATCCAAGACTTCAAGCTCGGCATGGATTTGAGGAAGTCGTATGTGACGGCGGCCGCCGGATCGCTGCGGCTTTTGCGCAATTGTTTTATCACCGCCGGCGCTGAAATCGAAAAGCGTACGTCTTTTATTTCCTGGGGACCGGCGGGGGCCGCTACTTTTGGCGTGCTGTCACGCAACAGCGAATTTTTTGTCGTCGTTAACGGGCCTTCCGGGATCACTGACCAGACTGCCAGCCCTAACCATCCAGGCGTTATTTCTTTGCCATTTCCCGGTGGCGTCACCATGACGCGTGTGGCCGATTGGGATCTGTTCAACGGTCAGTTTTACATTGTTATGGCCGGCGCCGACGGGCGTTTCTATCACTATTACAATCAAGTTCAGGTGACGGATGCGATGGCGACCAGTTCGTCGGTCCGCACCTTCGGCAGCAAGATGTATGGCGTCGACGGCCGCCTGCTCCGGTTCTCGGCGATTAACGACCCGACCCATTGGACCCCGCCGACCGGCACGACCAACGACGGTTCGGGCTATATCGATCTTTCCGCGCAGGACGCTGATTCCACCAACCTCGTCGGGCTTGAAGTCTATTTGGGCCAGCTGGCGATCTTTTCGCAGTTGTCGACGCAATTCTGGGCGGTCAACGCCGATCCGACGCAGAACCAGTTCAAGCAGCTTTTGCGCTCGACCGGGCTTATCGCTACTAATGGCTTGAGCCAATTCGGCAACGGCGACGTGCTGTATGTCAGTTCGCACGGGATCCGATCGCTTCGCGTGCAGAACATCAGCCTGACTGCTGGCACGACCGACGTCGGCACGCCGCTCGATGAAGTTTATCGTGATCTTCTGATTCAGAAAGGCGCGGGCTGGTTTGCGCAGGCGCGCTGTTTGATCCAGCCGCGCAGCGGACGGTTGTTCGTCGTGCTGCCCGATCGGATTTATGTGCTGTCGACGTTCCAAGAGCCGGCGATCACGGCTTGGTCGGTGTTCGATGCGCCGTTTCAGTTTATCGACTGCTGCGTGGCCGATCCCTGGATCGTCCTGCGCGGCGACGACAATATACTTTATTTGTACGGTAGTGACGTCGCGGCGGCTTATGACGCCACGCTGGCGGAAGTGATCACGCCCGCGTTGAGTTGCGACAGTCCGGCGAGGAACAAGCTCTTTCATTCGTTCGACGTCGGCGCCGAGGGAACCTGGACGCTGTCGGCCGGCTGCGACCCGAACAACCCGGCGACCGAAGAAACCGTCGCGACGTTTACCGGCGCGACTTACGTTAACCCCGAAATGACGATGCCCGAAAGCAGCACGCATATCTCGCTGCGTTTCCGCACGACCGACGCCGGCCGGGCTCGGCTCGGGCATGTGATGCTGATGTTCGACGACGGGAGCCAGGATTGATCCAGGGCCTGACCATGATTGGCCTCGAGTACGTGCTGGGCAACTTGCGCGCGGCCGATGCGGTCGAGGTGCGCGCCACAATCTTTCAGGGCGACGCCGCATCGACGTCCGCGCTGATTTGGTCGATCCCCGGTCCGAAGTGGGAAGCGCGCACGGTCGGCGGCGAACCGGCCGCGATCGGCGGTTTCGTGCCGGTATGGCCGGGTTTGGGCTCGGGTTGGTTATGGGGGACCGACCGTTGGGAAGAGGTCGCGCTCGAGGTGACGCGGGCGATGAAACGGCATATTCTGCCGGCGCTCGACGCCAGAGGCGTTCATCGTATCGAGTGCCGGCCTATGGCCGGCAATGCTGCCGTCATCCGCTGGCTTAAGCTGGTCGGATTCCGGCAGGAGGCCGTCACCGCCCAATTCGGCCAGGGGCGCGAGGACTTTGTCCTTTGTGCGCGGACGGCAGGGCATGACGCGACCCGACATTGATCGAGACAGTCTGAAGTTTCGCACCGGCAAGGTCGACGATATCGAGCCGCTGCTCGAAAAGTATGGCGTCGATTTTTTCCATGAAGCCGGTTTTGACGCCTTCTCGACGTTCGACTTGCCGCGCGCCGTGCGCGAAATGCGGCGGCAAGTTTTGCAGGATGATACACCGTTTGTTGTAGCCGAAGTCGACGGCGAGCTGGTCGGCTTAATCAGTTGGACGATGATGCACGTCTTTACGGCGCGGCCGATCGCCGTGCTTTGGATCATCTATGTTACGCCGGAATATCGGCACAGTGCGGTCGGCCGGCGTCTGGTCTGGTTCGCTGCCGACATCGCAAAGTCTGAAGACGCGTGCGCGTTCTTCGCTACCGTCGCGCCGACTTCGCCGGCGGCGCAGTCCCTTTGCAATCTGTTCCGTTCGTTTGGTTTCGAGCCGATGGGCGGCGCATTTTCGAAAGCGCTTTAGATGTCCGGTTCGGCCCCCTCCAACACTGCAGCCGTCGACTTTGAGAAGCAGCAGGCGGCCGCCGCCGATGCGAAGGAGGCCGCCCGCCAGGACCGCTTGACGCAGGGCCAGACGCTGATCGACCAGATCTTCAATGGCCAACCGGTCATGGATACGAAGACGGCGCCGTTCGACTGGTCGACGTTCCAGGCGCCGAGCGCAGCGTTGACCACATACGCGGGCGCGTCCGGCCAACCTGAAGGTACATATGCCTCTGGCGTGCCCAAAGATTACACGGCAGTGCAGGCGGTGCGCCCGACTGCCGCCGGCGCCGTACAGCCTGGCGCCTCATCGGCGAGCTTTGGGGCGGCAAACCGCGGGGCGGCGGCGGGAAGCGGGCGGGGTTATAGCGGCGGTAGCGGGGCGCCGGCGCCGGTCGCCGGCGCAGGCGGCGCCGCCGGGGCGAAGACGTGGGCGCTCAAGGGGCCGGACGGAAAGCTTTATTTCCAGGGCGATCCGTTCGACGTCACGACTAGCACCGACACTGGCAAGCGCACCGGCGGCTTCGACGACGCTTTTTACAATGCTTACAACCAGAAGGTTCTCGATTACTATAATCCGCAAGAGGCGCGGCAATACGACGTCGCCCAGCGGGACTTGAGGTACAAACTGGCGAACGCCGGCACCTTGCAGTCGAGCATGGCGGCCGACACGCAGGGCGATCTCGGCTATCAGGATGCGCTCAATAAAGCGGACATCGTGGCCAACGCCAACAAGCAGACCGGCGAGCTTAGGAATCAGATCCAGAGCAACAAGGAAACGCTGATCAATCAGCTCTACGCCACCGAAGACCCGACTTTGACCGCCAACCTGGCGCAGTCGAGCGTCAACGCCACCAGGCTGCAGAATCCGACCTTGACGCCCGCGGCGGCGCTGTTCACGCCGGCGGTCGTCGGCGGCGCCAGCGCGCTGAGCGGTCTGGCCAGTCCTTATAATCCTTATACCGCGCAACCCACGAACCCGGCGCCGGCGCCGGCGAGCGCCGGGTCCGGTAAATTGACCAACTACAATTGACGGCGGGAGGCGGTTATTTGCGATCCGATTTCAGCCATCGCCCTTGCCGGCAGCGCCGTCGCCGCGGGCGTTAACTACATGGGCCAGCAGGAGACGGTGAACGCCCAGAAACAGGCGAATGACGATTGGGTCGCCTACCAGCGCACGGCCGCCAACAAGGCCGCCGCAGCGGACGAGGCCAATCGGCAGAAGGCGACGGCGGCGCTGACGACCGCGGAGCAAAAGCTTTCCCCGGCGTCGCAGGAGGCGGCGCAGCAGACCGCCGCGACCGATCTCAACACCCAGATGTTGGCCGGGTCGCCAGCGGCGCCCGATTCGAACATCACGCTGCTCGGCGGCGAGCCCGCCGACACGAACGTCAGCACCGACATGGCGCAGCGGGTGACGTCGGCCGCGCGCGAGGCGCAGGGGCGCATCAAGGCGCTCGCAGGCATCACTTCGTACGGCGGCGGTTACAACGACATGGGCGCGGCCGCCAACCAGGCGCTGTCCACTTCGAACGAGAACATCAACCTGGCGTCGGACTTTCGCAAGGGCGACACCCAAACGCTCGGCGTCGCTCAACAGGTGGAGCCGCTGCATTACGTTCAAGGAAGCAACATCGCCGGCACGGTCGCCGACACGTTGGCGAGTGCGGCCGGCAGTGCGTTCGCTTCGAAGTATAAGGGTTTTGGAAAGACACCCTAATGCCAGGATTGTACGTTCAAGACGGCGGCGCGACCTCGAGCGCGCTCGGCAATGTTCTCGGCGGCCTGGCGAGCGGGCTCGGGCCGCAGGCGCAGGCCGAGGCACAGCTCTTGCGCCTGCGCAGCGAGCAGGCCGACTGGAACAACCGTCTGCTGTCGAGTCAGGTGCCGCTGACCGAGCAGGCCGCCGCGGCCGCGCCGGGGATCCTTCAGTCGACCGGCGCGGACGTGCAGCCTCCGGGAGGTTCGACGGTCGCCGGCACGGCCGCAAGCCTGGCCGTGCCGCCGATAGACGCCGCGCAGGCGGGCAGGGGCTCGGCGGGGCGCGGCGTCGTGTCGTCCGCGGGCATGACGCCCTATGAGAAATATGTCGCCAACGAGATCGCTGCCGGGCGCATGTCGCCCGACGCGCTCAAGACGACCATCAACATCGGCCAGTCGCAGACGCGCGGGCCGGGCAACACGGACTTGGTGCAGAGCGAGATCGAGAAAGCCCGCAAAATGCCGTACGACCTCCCGGTCGGCACATCGCGGCATTTTCCGGGTGTGCCGGAAAACGCCAGTCCTGGCGCGGTCGTCTATGGCGGTAGTCCGGTCGAGCAGGAGGTGCAGAGCGCGACCGCAAAAGATGCGCTCGCCGACCAAAAAGCCGGAGCGCAGGCCAGCGACGCCATTGCTCAACTGACCGCCTTGCGGGCTTTGCGAAGCACAGTCGTGCAAGGGCATTTTACCCCTGGCGATGTCATCTATGACGAAGCGGCCAAGAAAGCGGATGCGTACTTTGGGATCGGTGCTTTCACTCGGTTGAACGACCGCCTCGATATTATGACTGCGATCCGCGCTCGCATGAAGGCGATCACCGCGGCGACCCGTCAAGCGTATGCGGGCGATCCGGCGTTGCGCGGCCTTTCGGCGCAGCTTGATGAATCGTTGCCAGACCCGGAAAGCGAGCAGTTTGACAATAGTGTTAACGCATTAACGAAGACGTTAGGCGCGACGGTCGATGACGCTAATGCCGCCAACGAGTTTCTGAGGAACCCCGGCAGTCCGAGGGCTGCGGACGATTTTCGTTCGGGTAAGCTTTCCCGCCATGCCGCTGCGGCTGCGGCTGCGGATCAAGCGTTAAAAACTGCGGCGTCGGCGCCGAAAACCGAAGAGCCGGCGCCCGCGCCGGCGCCGGCGCCGGCGCCGGCGCCCGCGCCCGCGCCGAAGGTCGTTAGCAAGCCGAAAGACATCAAGCTCGTTCCGACCGTCGAGGAAGGCGAGAAAGGGCCGTCAGGGTCGTTTTTCAGGACGCCGGACGGCGTGCTTCACAAGGTGAATTAAATGGCCGGCTCCACGGTTGTTGACGAAAACGGGAACCCGATCGCGGCGCCGGGAGCGTCGTCGAATGGGCGTTCAACCGTAGTTGACGAAGAGGGTAACCCGGTCGTTTCACTTCAGGACAGGGTTGGCGGCGCGCTGACCGCAGCGCAGCCATGGGCGGACATCGGAACGCGCACCGGCGTTCGAGTCATGACTGCGCCGATGAACGCCTGGGTGACCGTGCCGAAGGCGATCGGATGGGCCGCCGAAAAATTGGGCATGCATTTCGCCCCACAGCCGCCGCCCCTGCTCGACACCAACGGTCAGCCGGTCGATCAAAGCCTGCCGAGCGAAGCCATTATCAAGCAGCTCGGGGTCGAAGCGCCGCCGGATCAAACGCCGGCCCAGCAAATGACCGAATCGGTCGCGCCATTCCTCGTGCCGACGTCGAACACGATTTCTCGTGTCCAGGAAGCCCCTGGAGTTCTGAACAAGATTTACACGGGGGTGCGTTCCGAGGGCGCCAGCGTCGCCGACTGGCTCGCGGCTAACGCCGCGCAGGAATGGGCGAAAGCGCATGGCTATAGTGATGAGGCGCAGCAGGTCGCGGGCGCGCTAGGCCCGACGGGCCGCAACCTCGCCACTCGCACGGGCGGCGCCTTTGTCAGACTTTTCGGCAAGAGCGGAGGCGGTGAATCTTTTGACGTCAACCGCAAGATCGACGTGACCCCGCCGCTGAGTTCGGTCGCGGGTCCGTCGTTGGCGAACACCGAGGAGGCGCTCGGTGATTTGCCGTTTTTTGGCGCGCCAATCAGATCGGCGCGTAAAGCCCAGAGCGACGCCATAGCCGAGCGCGCCAATCGCGGTTTGCAAACGATTTCGCCAGGCACGACCGACATTACCGAGGCCGGCCCAGGGTCGATGAATGCTTACGCCGAACAGCTAGGGCAGCAGGCTCGCGAAAAGCTGTTTAACGAGGAAACGGCGCTCAAAGTTCGCGCCGACCGGATTGAAACGCCGATCGCCAATGTGCCGGTTCAAGCACGGCCGGTCATCGATCTTGCGCAAAGCATCATAGACAGTCGAGGCGTGTCGGATGACGTCAGCGCCGCGGCGAACGTAGCGCTGCAGAAACTGCTGGCGAAGGTCGATCCCGATACGGGATTGATCGAGTGGTCGGCCTTGAAGCAGACCCGAAGCGCATTAGGCCCGATCGTCGACAATATGTTCCAATCGGCGTCGCCGACCAGCGCTTCGAACAAGCGTGTGGTCGGCGCGCATCTGGATCAGATCGGCGACGCCATGACCCAGGCGCTCGGAGAGGCGGCCGATCAGGCCGGGCATCCCGAGTGGCGTCAACTCGATGCCGATTGGACCGCAGCGGGTCGAAGGAAAGCCGATCTTGCCGATGTCGGCGGAACCCTCGAGCGGGTTGGGCCTACGATGCGCGAATCCGCGTGGAGCAGTCCCAGTTCGACCGAGGTCGGCCATAAGCTCAATGCGGCGGTGAAAGGGGAGCCGGGTTATCTCGATGCGATCGATCGCGGGTTTCATCCCGCGACCGGCAATCGGGCGATTGCCGAAACGATCGCCGCCAAGGCGCGGCCTCAATCCGGTACAGGGTCGGGTGAGTTTCGACCGGACGTCTTGGCGACGCGCTCAGGCGAAATTGGCAATCAGGTGAGGAGCGATCTGCGCAGCGATCCGGTTAGCGCGCAGGGGCTGCAGGACATCGAGGACGCGATCGCCGCCGCGCAGACGACCGTAAAGCCCCGCACGACGCGCGGTCTAGGCGAGAAGCTCGGCGCCCTGGCGACGGCGGTCGATATGGCCGGGACGGTCGGCGGCGGGATTTTCCGTCCGATCTCGACCGGGCTCGGACATCTGGCCGTGTCTTCGCTCGAAGATCCGTCATTCATCCGGTCGGTCGCCGGCCGGGGAGTAACGCCGGAAACCATAAATCCGCTGATGCAGCAATATCTCACGCGCGGCGGGCTCGGCGCAGTGCCGCAGCCGCCGGACATCATTCCGCGCGTCAAGAACGCAGCAATGAGCGCGCCGGGCAGTGTCCTTTCGGCGCTATTGCCTTATCTGCAGCAGGTGGTTCGATAAGATACCAATGACCTTTGGCGCGCCCCATAGGCACAGCATGCACCCGACGAAGGCGAGAGCTAAAAGACCGACTTGGTAGAAATCGCCAAGCGTAACCGGCACGGGCGGCGCGGATGCGACATGGTGCGAAACTGGCGTTCCGGGGGGCGGGGTAAGACTGTCGATCCAGCGGCCGACGCCGCTGAAATCAAACTGGTAGTCGACAATGGCGTTAAACAGATCGCGAATGGACATGGTGTTCCCTAATTATTTGATGTGCGCGGCAACGAACGCCACGGTGATGGTGATGACGAAGTAGGTGATCTGGATGCCGAGAACCCACTTGATCCACGCGCTTTCGCGCTCGACGACATACAGCTTCAATTCGTCGATCGCGTCCTCGATGTCCTGCTTGGTTGCGGGGTTCATGTGGGCCAACTCAGTTGCATTTCGGCTAACACATAAGCCGTACGAGGTCTAAAAGCAACATGCCTCTGGGCGCAAAGGCGCTGGACGCCGTGACCCGCACCATCATTGCCGAAGCCGAGAACGAAGGCCCGGCGGGATGGCAGGCGGTCGCCAACGTCTTGAAGAACCGCGCCGACAGCGGCGCATGGGGCGACCCGGCGCAAGAGGGCGGCATGGCGCGGGTGATCTACGCGCCGAAGCAGTTTACCTCCTGGAACCCCGGCAATCCCCGCGGCGAATATGCTCGTTCCGTCTCGGTTAACAGCCCGATCTACCAGCGGGTCGCCCAGGTCGCGCAGGCGGTGTTCTCCGGGCAGCTCGACGACAACACCAATCGTGCGACGCACTTCTATAACCCGAAGCTCGCCCAACCCGCCTGGGCGACGGGAACGCCGACGCAGATCGGCGCCCATACGTTCATGACCCTGCCGCTCAACGCTGCGACCACCGCCGGGACCGTCGACCTGCACGCGCCGCCACCGGGGGCGGCTTCCAGCGCCGGCGGTGACCCGGCCCAAGAAGCGCGCAGTTTTTTGGCGTCGTTGAGCCAGCATGGCGACAGGCCGGGCGATACGGCCAACCTGAACCCGCAGTTCGCCGTTCGTTTGGCCGCGGCGATCAAGCAGGCGCGGGCGGAAGGGTTGCCGATCGGCCTCACATCGGCATTCCGCGAACCCGGCCAGACCGGAAGCGCATATGACGCGGGTGGCAATTCGTCGCATTCCTATGGCCTGGCGTCGGACATCGCCGGCCTCGATGGGCCGAACGGACGAATCACTCAGCGCTGGGCGCAAATCGCCCAGGCGAACGGGCTGAGCAACCCCTATGGGACGGGCAACGCTACCGAGTTCAATCACTGGCAACTGCCGGCCGTGCCGCTCGAGCGAACGCCCCAACTGCTGGCGGCGCTCAAGGCGGCCAAGGCGACAGGCAACTATCAAAGCGTTTGGGATGCTTATTCGAACGCGTCGCCCGAAAGCCAGGTCGCAACCCGCCAGTCTTATCCTCCGGTAGCCGCCGCGGGGGCGCCAGCGCCCCAGGCGAGCCCCGCGGCGGCCGTCGCGCCCGCCGCAGGGGCGCCAGCGCCCCAAGCGAGTCCCGCGGCGACCGTCGCGCCCGCCGGCAGTGCAGCCAACCCTCAGGACCGATTTATACCGCTCGAGCGTATGACGACCGGCACGGGCGCCCGCAATGCGCCGCTGATCACGGCGTTGAACCTTACGCCCGGCGTCGGGTCGACGCCTGCGCCAGCCGCAGCCGCGCCAGCCGCGCCGGCGGCGCAGAGCGTGCCGCTCGACGAGACGCCCAAGCCCGTGCCGCGGCCGACGTCGTTCCCCGGACCGCCCAAGTTCGCGCCGGACCGTTACGATCCGCTCGCGCCCGCCAACGTGCCGCCAATGTCGCCGCCGAACCCGGTGACGGCGTCGGCGCAGAACCTCCTCCGCATGCTCTTTCCAACCGGGTGACCTATGCCTGACGTGCCGTCGACCCTGGCGCAGATCGCGCGTCCGCCGCCGATGAACCCGAACGATCGCGATGCGATGATCAAGACGATTGCCGGCGAAGCCGGCAGCGAGCCGCCGGCCGGTCAGGCTGCAGTCGCGCACGTCATCTTGAACCGCGTCGCCGCGGGCGGATATGGCGAAGGCATCCAAGGCGTGGTCCAAGCGCCGGCCGAAGGAAGAGCCGGTCAGCAAGGCTACCATCAATTCAGCATGTGGAATGCGCCCGGCAAAGGCGGCAATAGGCAAGGCGGCATTAACCCGAACTCGCCTGATTATGCGCGCATCGGTGCGATCGTCGACCAGGTCTATAACGGCATGATCCCCGATCCGACGGGTGGCGCGACCCACTATTATGCGCCAGGCGGCATGCCGGGAGGCCGGCCGCCGGCGCAATGGCCGGCCGGATGGGTGCAAGCGCAGCCTAAGACCAAGATCGGCAATCAGATCTTCATCGGCGGTGGGACCGGGCCAGGCCAGGCGTCGCCGCCTTTGGTGACAAACTTTCAAGATGTAGGGATTGGCAGTGCCTGATAAACCGCTTCCGGGTTCGCCGCCTCGCCCGACGCCGCCTCCGAGCCGCGGTTTTCTCAACGACCTCTTTCCCGTCGACCCGCGCCAGGTCGTCGGTGGACTTTATGACCTCGGCGCGCGGGGCGTCGGGCGCGGCATCGACACCGCTACCGGCGCGCCATCGTCCGGCGACGATTTCAGTCAACCGACGCTCGGCAGGGAAGCCTACCAGATGCTCACCTCGCCGACGTTCGGCGGTGGTATGAACCCGGCATCGGCTCTCCATGACGTTAGTCCCGTCCTTGCGGCTGCGCCTCTCGCATTGACCGCTAAAATCGCCAGGACGGCCAAAGTTGCCGAGGAAGCCGCGCAGACCGCCAGGGCAGCGAGCCCGCTCGACGCCGTCAGTGCTGAAGCTCGGGCCGCATCGCAGACGCCGACCGTCGCCGAGACGGTCGCCAAGCGCGCCAAGGCGCCGAAAGATTTGCCCCAGGTTTCCTGGAACCCGCAGACGCAGACCTGGGAGGGCGGCCCAGTCAAGGGCGTGCCTTTGGACCCGCCGCCGCACGTTACGATCCCTGATATCTACGACACCAAAGCGCCCGAACTGGCTAACGTCCCGAACGTGCCGCAAGTCGAGTTGCCGCGGTACGAACCGGCCAAGGGTTCGTCCCAGCGGGTACAGGATCTCATCGCTAACGAAGCCGTGCGGGAGAAGATGCTCGAGGCCATTCGCCGGGGCACGGACGTCGGCATGTCCTGGCACAATGCGCAGCCGGCGATTCAGGATGCGATCGACGCTCTGGGGTCCGAGCAGGCCGGACGGGACGCTTTCAAGCGGTACATCGACTATAACGCCGCCACCAGTTCGTTGAACGAAGTCCCGACCAATTTACGCGAAGCGTCGTATTATTATTGGCGCGAAGGGCAAGATCTTCCGCCGCCGGTCGTCGGCGAAACCCCTCCCGATCCGTACCATGGCGGGTTGGCCAACCAGGGCCACCAGAAGGCGGTCAATCAGATTCTGGAGGGAGCATGGGGCCAGGGCGACGCGGCCAAGACGCCGTCCTACGGCGCGAATTTGGAGGGCAACCTGACGCCCGTGGCGGTCGACCGGCACGCCGTTCGCGCGCCCGCCATGCTGGCTGAAGATCCGCGCTGGCTGCAGACGCAAATCACGTTGCCGGATAAAAGCAAGTATCGCCCGCAGGACGAATTCAACGCCGGCAACCTCACGATGGAGGACGCCCTTAAGAACCCGACCTATTGGGTCGACATGCCGGCGAAAAACGAATACGCGGGCCTGGAGGACTATTATCAGGATTTGGGCCAAGAGGCCGAGATGGCGCCCGGTCAGGCGCAGGCGTCCGGGTGGGTCGGCAATGCTCAACTGACGGGCGTCAAAACCGACCCGAATAAGACCTGGCTCGATATGTATCAGGACCGGATCAAAAACACTGCTTATCGAACGGGCAAAGACCCGCGGGACGTCGCGCAGGGCTTCTGGCAGCGCAAATGGCCCTTGCTCGCGGTCGGGGCTGCGCCGGTGGCGGCGACGCCGATCGGGACGTCGCCGGAATACGACGATTGGTGGAAAAAGCTACAGGACCAGCAATTTGCCGGCGGGGCGCCCGCGCCGCCAACTTAGGCGCTTAGTAGCGATCGCGTGCGTCCAGTCGGTCAGGAGGCCGAGCCGAAAACTGTCAAGTTGGTCTTCAGTGAGACCGGCGATCACTTCGCGCACGTCGTTCCAGTCGAGATCCTGACCTGGCTCGAGCGCGCTGAGTTCAAGCATGTCGGCAAATTCCAACGCCAGTTTCTTAGTGGGTTTCATTTCTGGGCTTCTTGCTTGGCTTTCGGCGCGCGGGCGCCAACCTTGGTCATCATGCGCGGACCGTTCTGCATGCGGCGAAACATCTCGCGCACTTCCGCGTCGGTGTAGGGCGGACCCATCACTTTCACGCCGTTTGAGGTGACATACCGGACAACCATGGCTCATGCTCCTCACAACGCAGTTAGCGCAACCACAACATATAAACATCCGACTGCCGTATTGCAAACCGCTGCGGAATTTCTGCGTTTCGGCGAAAGTGTTGGGTGTTGGGCGAGTGCGGGTAACGAGTTGATCTGATTGGTCTTTCGCAGCGAGAGCATGCCGGCTCGAGACTTAATCGACCCGTTCTTGACAAACTGCCCGAAGCGGGCGCCCACAACGCCAGACACCAGCGTTCTCTAGGACCGGCACCCGATGTCGGGCGCCGGTGTTGGGCGCAGCCGGGATATTTCGGGCGGTATTTCTGCGGATCGGGCTCTACGATTTCAACGGCTTAACTTATTTCTGCGGATTTCCGCGGTTCATCCCATCGTCCAATTGCCGGCATAGGACGCCTTTCCTGTCCGCCTGCACTGCGGGCATTTCGGGGTCATGGCCGCTAAGAGGTCGTCAGGGAGGAGCTTTCCGTTGGTGATTTCGAGATGCCCGCCGGCAAAGCCCTCGAGGTTGAACCATTCGTCCGAACTCCAGTCGGATTCTCGCCGGCGCACAGATCCCTTGTGACCGCATTCGCAGACGATCGGCCGCCGCCAGTAAGTGCTCATTTTCCGTCATTTCGAAGGTCGTCGATGAGTTCGATGATGGCGTTCTCGCCGAGCGCCAGCCAGGCTTCGTCGTGCATGCAGTGCCGGGCGAACGCCGCCTTGGCATGGTCGAGGTCGCGCGCTTCGCGGAGGCAGGCCGGCCACAGAATGTCCATGTCGATGCGCCGTTGCTGTGCATGCCATCGTCGCTGGAGCCAATTCCACAGCATTTTTCTCTTCCGCACTTCAGACGACGTCCTCTTCGTCGTCGACCGCCCTCAAGTCGGGGGCCGGCATCACCCGCTCGTCGTAGAGCTTCGCCAGGCGCGTCGGGCCGACCTTCTCGATGTCCCAACGCACGCCGGTCTGGTCGGTCCAGAACCTGGCGATGCGCCACAGGCGCGAGCCCATGGTTGGGTTTGCGCGCTTCGGGTTGTCGGGCGCTGGGTTGAGCGGGCGCGCGCCGAGACGATGAATCTCATCGGGGAAGTCGAGACGGTTGGGCATGTCGTGCGCCGGCAGTTCCTGCGCCTTGAACCATTTGATGAGGTCGGTCGTCGTGGCGACCGGCAGATAGCCGGGCGGGGGCGCGTCGCTCTCGATCTCGCCGACGATGTCGAGGAACATGCGCTCCCAGGCGCGCAGCGCCATCTGCGTCTTGGCTTCGCTTTTGGCGGCGTTGCCCTGGAGGATGTCGAGGTCGGCGTCGTCGATCTGGGTGCGCATCAGCCACTCGCCGATCGCCGGCCAATGCCGGTCGAACGCCGTGACGGCTTTGGCGTAGTAGGCCGGCAAGCGTCGGGTGACGCCAAAATTACTGACGACGTGAAAGCGCCGGTCGTCGTGCGCGATCTTGAGCGGGTGCAGCTCGTTGGAGAAGATCACGAAGCCGGCGACGTTGGGCGCGAGATACGGGTCGCGATACTTGCGGTGGATCGAGACGACCGGATTGCCGGACGTGATCGCCTTCAGCATCGTGTAGACGTCATCACGGTTGCGCTCGCGCATCTCGCTGATAGCGACCAGGTGCTTCTCGGCATAGGGATTGTATGGGCTGGTCAGTACCTTGGGACCGACCGGAATATAGTCGTCGCCGTGCGCGAGCCCGATCGGACGCAGGATGAGGTCTTTGCCCAGTCCCTGGTCCGTCTGGACGATCCAGTGCCAGCCCGGCGCCCAGTCCGGGTGCTGCATGAGATAGGCATGCCATAGCATCCACAGGCGCGCTTCTTTGGCTGCGCCGAGGACGAACGTCACTAGCTCCTCGTAGAAATCGACGACCTCCATATCGATCGGCTTGTCGCGGTGCGGGCGCGGCGGCGGGGTCCACAGATTCAGGCACCGGCTTTGGCCTTTGTCGATAAAGCGTGGCCGGCCGGGCTCATGGACGACGGCATCGACCGTGTTCTCGCTGTGGCGGGCGAACAGATGCGAAAGCGTATTGCGCTTGTCGCCGAAATAGCGGCGCAGGCGTTTCTCGTCTTTCGCCATCATCAGGTTGAAGGCGGCCGCGGCGTAGGGCTGTCGCGGCGGCAGGGCGTAGAATTCCGCCCCGCCGACCAGGCAATAGCGGTTGAGGAACGTCTGTGCGAAGCGCAGATCCTCGTCGGCCTCCTCGAGCGCTTCGGGCTCGATCGGCGCATCAGCGAACGCCCGCTTGGCCATTTCCTGGGGACAGCGTTCGTTGGCCCAGCGACGCAGCCGCTCGACGCCAATGCGCGCCTTCAGCATCGTATCCCAGAAGCGCTCGGGCTTGTCGGGGTCGCCCTGGTCGACCTGGTCGCACCAGTCGAGCCATTGCGCGCGGCCCCATGGCTGTCCGCCGCTCGCGCCGTGGATCGCGGAGCCCATCGAAATGAAAGCGTCGTAGGTTTCGAACGCCTGGTCGTTGGGGATCAGCGCAACGAGCGCAGTCAGTTCTTCCGGCGCGCAGCGCTCGGGCTCACGCTCGACCTCGTGCGCGGAATAGTTGGGTGTCGTGCGGACGCTGTCGAATTCTTTTCCCAGGCGCGCCCAGAAGCTGTCGAAGGTCGCGCGATCGACCAGCGCCAGGGGAACGTCGGCCGGGTCATTGTCCCAGACGTATGGCCGAAGGCGGGTCGGATGGACGCCGTGGATGTTGCCATACCGGCCCGGCCCGAGGAATTGCACTTTGCCGCGCTCGCCGTCGCTCTGCTTGACGGCGACGTCGAAGCTGCGCGGCATTTCGCCCTTAAGACGAAACATGATGAGAAGCTTGGCGTGTTCGGGATGGTCGACCCGGCGCACCGCAAGCCTGAAGCCGAACGTCGTCTTGGCGATCGCCAGCACGCGCTCGGAATCGTCCTTGACAGTGAGGTCGACGTCGATCGCGCCGACGCCGTCGGGAAGCGGACGGCCGAAGCGGAACCCGACGCCTGCGCCCATTTCGTCCCACGAGCGGGCGGCGGCCATGTCGGCGTCGCCGAGGTCTTTCCAGCCGCCGACCCAGGTTCCGTCGGCCAGGCGCCGGCCCGGCACCTTGCCGCGATTCGCGGCGTCAATCTTCGAATTCGCAGCCAGCCGGGCATCGTGCGGAATGACCGGCGTGAGGTTGGCGGCATAATTCTTGACATAGTCAACATGCCGCTTGGTCATAGGCTCAAGGCTTCGTGCTCGAGAAAGGCTTCGACGAAGACTTGCGCGGCCTGGAGGACGACCGCGTTGCCGTAGGCGCGCAGGCGTCCCACTCTGGCGGGAGCCCCATGAGCCAGCGGGAATGAGCCGGGTTCAACTGGCCGCCAGAGGCCGTCGCGGCAGAAGATCCAGTCAGCATCTCGCCAGACGCCGTTAACCGGGCCGGGCCTGCCAACTGAACCGCTACCGAGAGATCGCATGGTGATTTCCGAACCCCTAAATTGGGGTTCTTCCGCTGCCGTTCCTCGTTCGCTCTCAAGCTGTTGCCGGATGGGTTCGCGTTTGGCGTCGGCCGGCCCGCTAGCCGCGCCACTTCGTTCAGCGGCGGCCCCTTGCCGCCCCGGTCGTGGACCCACTCCAGATCGGCCCCCTTGTGATCGCGCGCCTGCGGCGTCGGCCAGCCCGCCAATTGCGCCGTCGTCACTAGGTCGATCGCGCTTCTTGTCCCGCGCGTATTTCGGGATTCCTTGCTCTCCGAGCAACGTTCGTCGTCGCGCCCCCGCGGCGTCGGCCACGAAGACAATGCGGTGACGGGCGTGCGGGGCGCCGACGCCCGCAGCAGGGAATACCGCCGCCCCGCAGGCGTAACCGATTCCTTCCAGGTCAGCGAAAACAAGGTCGAGCCACGCCCGTCCAGCCGGGCCTTCAACCTGTTCCCCAAAGATCGTGTCAGGGCGATGCTGGCGGATGTGCCGGAACCAGGCCGGCCAGAGATGCCGGTCGTCGGCGAACCCGCCTCCTTTGCCGGCGGCGCTGAAAGGCTGGCACGGGCACGATCCGGTCCAGACGCGCTGGCGGTCGGGCCAGCCGGCGGCGCGGAGCGCGGCCGGCCAGACGCCGATCCCAGCAAAGAAATGAACCTGGCGAACGCCGGCCAGCTTTCGTCGGTCGAGGTCAGCGATGCTCGTATCGTCGACGACGCCGGCGGGGAGCCGCCCGTTCGCGATGAGGTTGCGGAGCCAGTCGCAAACGAAAAGGTCATTGTCATTATAAAAAACGCTCACTTTCCGTATCGCGCCATCAGCGCGCCTTCGGCCGCGAGTTAGTGCGGACGGATGCGTCGTAGTCTTTGAAAACGACCTTTCGCCAAAGCCGGCGGTTCACCCAGCGTTGAACATGCCGCAGGAGTTCGGGCGTCCAGTCATGTCGAATTGCTGGTTTTTTCTCTAAAGCATTGAGCTTGATGAACGGTTGGGCATAAGGTTCACCGCCGGCCTCGATAACGCTGCGGATGCGATCCATGCAGACGTTAAAAGGTTCATGGCCGATCATTGTGTAAACTTGCTTGCGCCGCGCCGGGATGTCCTTCAGGACGCGAAAAGCGCGTTTGACATTGTCCCCTTCGCTCATCTCGTCGAACGCGAAGCGCCATGGACCTTTTAAGATCGGTCGCCAACGTTCGAATACGTCTTGATCGAATGTCCCTGGTTCGAAACCTGAATTAGCGTCAAGGAGCGGAATACCGGTCGTGCGATAGCGAGCAACAATGTGGTTTTGATAATCGGCGGGCAGTGCTGACAGGTTGTCGTCGCAAAGGATCGGGCGAACGGGAAAGTCCGGCAGTAGACGGAACTGCTTTCCATCCATTTTCGGAACGATGCAAAACCAGCAGCCGACAGGACAGCCATAGCTTGCACGGGTCGCTTGGGAATGGTGGCGCACGATCGCATCCAGATATTCACCGCCGACTTTGGCGATGTCGGCTAAGAAAGTTTTGCGAGTGAAAACGCCAGGGCCGCCGACGCGGACTTCGTAGCCAAGCGAACGATAATCTTCCGCTAAACGCCGGGCTTCGTTCAACCGCCAGGTGAAAGCGACTGAAATGAAGGCTGTTTCGTCGTCATGCCAATGCGCGACGCCTTTCACCCAACCCGTCACCGGAAGCGGGGCGGTCATTTTCCGTACCTCGTCATCAGCGCGCCTTCGGCCGCGAGCGGCAGGCCGCTCGCCCAGGATGGCGGCGCCGACATCACCGCCTTCATTTCCGCGAGACGGGCGTGCGCGCATTCGATTTTGGGCTCGGCGATCAGCTCGTCGTGAACGGTGACGTTGAGGTCGTCGCTGTCGTCCTCGAGCCGCAGCATGGCGTCGGCCAGGAGGTCGCGCGCCATTGCTTGCGTGGCGTTCTCGACCAGCTTGCCGCCCCAGGTGCGGATGCGGGTCCACGTCTTGCGCCAGTCGAGGCCGGCGTAACGGATCACTTTCTCGACCTCGCCGACGCCGTCGTCGTCCGCATCGTTGATGATTTCGTCGACGCGCGCCTCGCGGTAGACGATCGAGCGGCCGCTCGGCAGTTGCATCAGCATCGCGCCGGCGAGGCGCTCGTCGCGCGCCATGCGGAAGGCAAGCCTCTTCGAGTCGGTCCATGTCCAGCGGTCGACGACGTTCTCTTCGATGACCGTGCGAACGATGTCATCGACGTTGTGCCAAAGCGATCGAGTATCGCTGTTGGCGTCGCGCCAGCCGTAGACGATGTCTTTCGATTGCTGTTCGCGCAGAGTGATGCCGAAGGCCGCCGCCATTTCGTGGAAGCGTTTCCATCCCATGCCGAAGCCACAGGCGAGAATGATGACCTTGCCTAAGAGGCGGTTGGACGAACCGACGTCGCGGGCGGCCTTGACATAGATGTCCTCGCCGCGCCTGAAGACGTCGAGGACATCAGCCTGGCCGGCGAGCCAAGCGACGACGCGGGCCTCGATCGCCGAATAGTCGCATACCGCCAGCATGCGCCCGGCGGCCGCCACGTACGCCCCGCGCAAGCACTGCGAGACGACGTCCATCGGATTGCCGTGGATGCAATCGAGTGCGTCGGCGTCGGCGCCGCATAAGATGTCCTCGAGCGCAGCGCGCGGATCGATGGCTTTGGTCGGCCGCGGATAGTTCTGGATCTGGACGCCGCGGCCGGCCCAGCGCAGCGTGCGCATCGCGCCGCCATACTGGACGAGGCCGCGCACCCTGCCGTCGTCGTCCTGATAGCTCCGCATGCGGGCGAGCTTCGCGGTCGAAGACTTGGCGCCCTCTTGGTAAAGCGTCAGGATCAGGCGTTGGTCGCCGGTTAGCGGATTTTTGGGGTCGTTGAGAACGAGCGGCAGGACGCGCTTGTCGAGGCTGTCGATCTGGACCTTCTGCGCCTTGAGGTGCTCGACGATGCGGCCGGTCTGGGTGACGCTGGTTACTGCGCCACCGGTCAGCTTGTCGAGACGTCCGCCCAAGCGGCGAAGCTCATGCTCGACGACAGCCTGCATCTTATGGACGGCGTCGATGTCAACCTCGAGCCCGCGGGCGTTCATGCGCTGGTCGAGAAGCCACAGGCGACGCTCTTCGGGCGGCATCGGCTTCAACCGGCGCGCGACCGCGCGTTCGGTGCGGACGTCCTGCATGCAATATTGGCCGAGGCGGATGAGGAGGTCTTTGCCGTCGCGTTCGTCCTGGTCCCACCATGAGCCGTCGTCGCGCGGCCGGGTCATTCGACGCATTAGCCTTGCGCCCTCCTTGTCCTTGTTGACGTTGGCGCCGACGACCGGGGCGGCCTGCTCGAGCTTGGGCGGCGCGCCCCAATAGAGCGCGCGCGCCATCGTGCAGTGGAAGCGTTCGATCGGCAGCGGCGGCAGGCGCCAGACCTTGCCGCAGACGTTCCAGACGTTGAATTCGAACTGCGCGTTCCAGGCGCAGAATTCGAGCTTAGGGTCGGCGGCGGCTTTCAGGAGCGGCTGCGGCGGCGCCTGATGCTCGGGGAACCAGACGGCGGGGTCGTCCTCCTCGATCGCGTAAGCGAAGCACAAGATGCGGGTCGATGGCTGACGGGCGTACTTGTGCGCGCCCATCTGCGGCAGGCTGCCGAGCGACGCCGTCTCGAAATCGCCCGACAGCTTGAGCGCCATCGTTCACACATCGTCGAGGTCGTCGTATTCGGCGTCGAACGCCTCTTTTGCGGACTTACGGTTGTCGAGGCGTTTGCAGCCTTCCGACCGCACGATCTGGACGTGATGCAGATAGAAACTCACGCCTTTGTTGCCGGAATTTGCGTAAGTGAACGGCGCGATGACGAAGCGCGCCTGCTGACCCGGCCAGACCTCGCCGGAATCGAAGATGTCGTTGCGCTGTGCGTCAACGATGCCCGGCTTTTCGTTCGACCAGGCGTTGATGAAGACATCGTATTCGGGCGGGAAGCTGTCCTTTTCGTGCGCGTCGCGGAACGGCGTCCGCAGCGATCGCCCTAGGATGTCTTTGGGGAACGCCGTGCGCGCCAGCTCCTCGACCTCCTTGACCATGGCCTGATACTGCGGCGACTTGATCTGCTTGGCGTCGAACAAGAGGACGGCGCTGTAGACTTTTTCGGTCGCGCCCTTGGCTTTCTCGCGCGGCTTGAACAAGTGCGGATAGCTGAGCGTTCCGACGGCAGTCTGGAAATTAGGCATTATCGGTTCTCCAAGTTTTCAGGGTGGGCGTCGATCAGCATTGCCGCCGTTTCGAGGATCACGCCCAAGCGCTCGAGTTTGGCGCGCAGAATGGCGACTTCCATTCTCAGCCTCGTCATTTCCGCCGGCAGGTCTTCGGCCCTCAACGGCGGCGGCTTTACCGTGGCGGGGTAGGAAAAAGGCAAGCGAAACTGTGTCGTCTCGATCATTCAGACATCCTCCTCGACTGATTGCCGGAACGCCTCTTGCACGGTCATCAACCGCATGGCCGGTCGCGGGTCGTCGATCGTGACCAGGGCGGGCTTGCCGGCGGGCCGGTTGATCAGCCCCTCGAGCAGCGGGGCGGGATTGAGCCGCATGCGCTTGAGCGTCTTCTCGAGCTGCGCCGGCGACTGCAGCTCGGGCGGCGCGTAGAAGCTTTCGGCCTGGCGCGCGTCAAACCGCCCGCGCTTCATCAGTGCAGCGATGATCGCTTTGTCGTCGTCGGCCCACTTGCGGTGCGCGCGGCCCTCGACCAGCTTGAAGCCCGGCACGTCCTCGCCGCGGCGGATCAACAACGTCGCTTCGTCCTGCAGCGCCGCAAACCAATCGGCGAGGCGCATGCCGAGTTTGAGGCGGTCCGCCAATTCGGCCGGCGAGACGTCCTCGACGTTGGCGGGCGCGCCGTCTCCGATAAACGCCAATTTCGCCGCCGCCTGCGCCAAGTCGTGCTTGAGCGGGCATGCGGCCAAGGCCGGGCAGAAACGGCACCAGGGGCCGTCGTGAAGGCTTTTATCGCCATCCAGGATACGTTGGACCGCAGGCAGGAGTTCGTTGTCGCGCCACATCAGGAGGTCGATGAGGTCGATCGTCCAAACCTTCGGCGCGGCGCCGTCGATGCGCGGCTGGACGATGACGATTTCGATCTCGTCAATGTCGGGCTTGAGCGTCTCCCAGGCAGCGAGCGCATAGAACAGCGCCTGGCTGTTGCCCGCGACGTGAACGGCGACGCCCTTGCCGTACTTGAAGTCGACGACGTGCAGGGTGCGGGCCTTGACGGCGACGAAGTCCGTCGTGCCGTAGCATTCCGCCCCCGGCGGGACCGACAGGATGCTGACCTTGATCTCGAAGCCGGCGCGATCCGCGCCCTTGCGGATCGCTTCGACGACGCCGGTATAGACTTCGACGGCGTCCTCCATCTCGGCGGTGATGACGACCTTGTGCCCGTCCGCCTCGACGACCTCCCCTGCAGTAGGCCCAGGAGCGCCGCCGAGCCGCGCTTCCGCAAGGGCATGGGCGACATGCCCTTCGGCCGCATAGACCGATTGGCGGGCTTCGTAGGGCCGGGAAAGCGGCACCGAGCCAGGGCACGCCATCCATCTGGCGGACGATGACGCGCCAAGCTCGGCATGCTCGGTCATTGCGCCGGCCCGTCCGCGTCATCGTCAGCCGTACAAGCGAACGCGAGTTGATCGACAACCTGACGCGCGATTGCGTCACGATCCTTGGCAGGGAGCTGACGCAGATTGACCCCCACCATGCTCGCGCTGGCATGAATGACTTTGATCGGGTCAATCGCCCGGCCTTTGAAGTGCTTGCGTACCGCCAGGCTGAATTTTCGCGACAGTTCAAAATGATCCCGCATCGTCGGATCATTTTCGATGAGATATTCGAGCTCGTCGACGAGCTTTTCGATTTCGTCTGTGGTCACGGCGCCGCCGCCTCGATCTGCTGCAGTTCGCCGAGAAGTCTGGCCGCTTCCGGCAGCGCCTCGTCCTTTAATTCGCGCAAGCGTTGCGCGCCGTGCGTGTCGCGGAAGGCGGTAATGCGGTCGCGCACTACCGGGTTGCCGGCCATGTAGAGGTCGGTCAGACCCTTGATGATGTCGGCCCGGTCCGGCCCGGCGTCGGCTGGCGGCGCGGCGTCGGCTTTCTTGGGGCGGCCCTTCTTCCCGGCCACCGGCGCAGCGTCCTCGCCGTTGCCCTTGTCGGGCGCAGGCGCGGGAATGTCTTGCGGTTGCGGAGCGACACCCAACTCCACAGCCGCGCGACGGCCGAGCGCCGCCAGTTCGGACAGGGCGTCGGCCGCGCTGTTCGCATGGATCGTCAAATGCAATTCAGTGGTCACGGTTTTACTCCTTGGTTAAGTTCAAGCTTGAGCTGCTCCAGCGCTTCGCGCCGCCCGGCGTCCTCCTCGACGACCGGCCGCGCCGGCGGTCGGAAGACCGCACGCGCGACGACAACGACACCGCATCGTTGCGGCCATGGATAGGCCCAATGGTGAAAACGGTGGCAAGCCGCCGCTTCCGCCGGTTGAGCAGCAAGATAGAAAATCAGGAAAGCGCGTTTCATTCAGACGCCCTCCAGGATCGTTTCGATGTCGCGCGCCTTGCGTGCGAGCGTGCGAGCGAGCGCCGTGTCGATCGACCCCTCGAGCGTCAGCATGCGCACGGTCAGGGGCTCGACCTGACCCGGCCGGTTAGCCCGGCCGATCGCCTGCACGATCGTCTTCGGGGTCCAATCGCTCTCCATGATCCACATGGACGAACAGGGCGTAAGGTCGATCACTTCGCCGGCAGTGTTGATCTGGCCGTTAAACAGCCGGATCTTGGGGTCCATGCGGAAGGACTTGACGAGGTCGAAGCGCCGCCCGGCCGGCGTGCCGCCGTCGATTGTCGCGACGCCGTAGCCGGCGAAGCGCTGAGAGAGCGCATCGAGAACGGCGCGGTGGTAGCTGAACGCGATGACCTTGTGATCGGGTTCAGCGAGCTCGTCGGTAAGAACCGCAGTCATCGCCTGCAGCTTGATGACGCCGGTGAGCCGGCGCTGGGTCGCCGAATGCGGTGAAGCGCGCGCGAGCGCAAGCGCTTCCTCGCCGACGCCCGCGCCGACGTCGCGCACCAGGCCCGCTTCCGCCAGACGCCATTGGCGCATGATCTCGTCGGGGACGTTGAGGTCGGCGACATGGACCGGCCAGACGTCGACGACGACCGCCGGCAGATCCTTCTGCACGTCCTTCTTGCGCACGCGGTGGACGAACGTCATGAGCCGTTGCTTGAGGTCGGCCGCGGGCGCGCCCTTCTTCATGCCGACGATGCGCTCGACCGGCGTCGACCCGCGCCAGGTCGTTTTCGTCTCGCAATAGCGCTCGATGAAGCTGTCATAGCCCGGCTGCGCGAGCAGTTCGGGGCGCAGGGCGTGCAGATGCGGCCAAAGTTCGGCTGGATGGTTGGGCATCAGCGTCGCCGTCAGCAAGACGACGTAGGGTGCGGAGCACGCCAGGCCGCCGTCGCCATAGACCGCTTCGGTGCGCTTGGTCGTCGGCTCTTTCAGCGCGTGCGCTTCGTCGATGATGACGAGGTCAAAGTCGTACGCCTTAAGGCGTACGACCAGGGACGGGCGTGTCGAAACGAGGCTGAACGGCACGATCAGGACGCCGGCGTTGAGCGCCTCACGCACGCCGCGCACGATCGCCACGCTGCGGCGGATCTGGCTCCACTGGTCGAGTTCGTGCGCCCAGTGCTCGACGGCGATCGCCGGGCACATGACCAGAATGCGGTTGGCGACCTGGTCGGCGATACGGATCGCGGTGCGGGTCTTGCCCGTGCCGGTGTCGTGGACGAGCGCGACCTTGTGGTGGCGCGCTGCATGCTCGACGCCTTCGACCTGATGCCTCCATAAGTTGGTTCTATCGAAAGCCACACGATCGCCCAGTCCATGCCGTGGCGTTTGCGGCGCCGGCCGCCGTTTCGCCGCTTTCATGGCAAGTCCGTCTCCAGTTTCCACAATGCAATCAGGAGGGCTTCGGCGCGGTTGTGGTCCTTCTTGCGCGCCAGCGCCGGTGACGTCGGAAACCGCCGGATGGCGAGGGCGCGCGATTTCTCGGCGTCGCTGTCGAGCTTGAAGTGTTTCTTCCATACGGTCGGCGCGACATCGACGATCGGCACGCCGGCGCCGGACAAGACGCCGCGGATGATCCCGCACGCCATGCCGAAGCGGAAGGTCGAGGCGACGCCCTGCTTAGGCATCGAATGCACCAATTCGACGACGGCGACGTCGGGCTTGAGAGTTGCGAGCCTGCGCCGCCATTCCGCGCCGTCGACCTGACGGTTGACGACGGGAAGGTCGTCGACGATTTCCGCCACATGGCTAAGGAGGGCATAGGCGCCGCTCACGCCCGGATCGACGCCGAGAATGCGCATTAGACCGGGTCCGTCTCGTCGATGAAATACAAGAGCGTCGGGTCTTCGCGCGAGCTGACCAGCCGGCCTCGCCGCCCACTGGTCTTTTTCCAGCGCCGGAACATTTCCCGGCAGGATGCTTTCGAGCGGACGGCGATCGCGTCGCCATGCCGTAGCGAATCGAAATTATAGCGGGAGAGCGATTCTTGGCGGACGATGGCGTTCATGACGCTGGTGTCTGGTGTTGGGCTTCGGCATTAACGACACCCGCCAATTCGTTTGTCAAGGGGCCAAATTCCGACCTCCACAAATCTGTTAGCTGGACAACGAACGCAATCGGGTGCGGAGGTGTTGGTCGATGACCAACTAAGTTGCCAAACGCACAACATTGACATATATTGACAGTTCCTTATCCATGAAAGGAACCGCCGCCGTGTCCAGAACCGTCAATCAACTGCCGCGCCTCCGCGGGGCGCAATTGCCCGCCGAGCGCGTCCGCGACATCGATTTCGCAAAAACGCTTCAGAAGCTCATGGCTGAACGTGAATGGTCGCAATCCGACCTCGCCGCCAAAATCTGGGGCCGGTACACCAATTCCGAAGACAAGAACGTCGCCCGCGGCCGCGACCGGATTTCAGTCTGGGTCAGCGGCAAGAGCTTTCCCGACAAAGAAAACCTGGAGAAACTGGCGCGAGTGCTCGGTGTCAAAATCGGCGACCTCGCGCCGCGAGCCGAATTGAAGGCCGCCCATCACGGCGCAGCCGACTGGTCGATCACCCGCCCGCACGGGCAAGAGGGCGTGTTCGTCCAGATCGCTCAGTACCTGCCGGCTGAAATTGCGCACGAGATTCATGGCCTGCTGTTGAAGGCCGAGCAAAAAGAAGTTCTGTAAGAACATGGCTGGACTGTGCAAGCTCAACCATTTAACCGTTTACGTCTGCGGAAATGGGGCGGCAGGGAGGAAAAAGACGATGACCCCGAATCATGTCGATATCGCGAAAGCTTTCGCCGCTGTCCAGGAGAACATGCTGCCGGGGCTCGCCGTCGCTTGGGACAAAAGCGGCCCCGCGGTCTTGTTGGCCGCGCAATATGCCGTCGCCAAGCTCGCGGTCGACAGCCGCTACCGCCCCGAAGACCTGATCGAGATCATTCGCGCGGTGGAGGCGTTCGAGACATGATTTCCGGCCCTTTTCTCACGGACGTCGACGCGGGGCGCCTGGTCAGGCGGTCAGCCGAAACGATCCGCCGGTGGCGGCGAGAAGAGGGACTGCCATTCCTGCCAGGCCGGCCGCCGCTGATCGATCACCCTACGTTCCTCACTTTCCTAGCCCACAGGGAAACAGTTAAATGCCTACCCTCAAATCCGATCAAACCATCGACCCGCACACGGTCAAGCTCGCATGGGACAAAGCCGCCAACGACTGGCGGCGGTCGAAGCTCACGGGCAACATTGACTATGCCTGTATCACCCGCCCCGATGGACGAAAGAACTATTGGACTACGGGTTGCGCTGACGAGCCGAACGCTTCGGCGTTCGTAAGGGCGTTGAAGGCGGACCTGCTCGAGCATCTGGTCGACAAGCACATCGAGCCGACGTTCGCCGAGATCGCCGAGATCTACGCTCGGGAAAAGCGGCTGAACGGAAGCTTCAAGTACGTCATCGGCATGCCGCTAAAGACGTTCGGCGACCGGCGCCTGTCGTCGATCAGCGCTCCCGAGATCCTTGCGTACAAAGCCGCTCGCCGGGCGACGGTCGGCGACGGGCGCATCCGTAATGAGGTCGGCTACATCAAGACCATCCGGCAGTTCGCCGTCGACCATGAGTTCATCCCGTACGAGAAGGCCATGCGCCTGTCGAAGATCGAACGGCCGAAGGAGGAGGCGCAGCCCGAGCGTATCGCGCTGACGGTCGAGGAAACCGACCGTTTATGGCTGATCGTCACGGCATACCGGCACGGCAACGCCAAGCACGCCGCGCGCCTGTCGCGCGCAGCCCGCTGGGGCGCGATCGCGATCGACACCGGCGCGCGCAAGATGGCGATCTGCACCTTGCGCTGGGCGCAGGTCGACTTCGCCAACGAATTGATCCGTTTCGACAAGTGCGAAGAGAAGATCCCGGCGAACAAGAAGCGCGGCGTCTCGCCGATGTCGCCGCGGCTCAAGGCGTTCCTGCTCGCTGCGCGCACCGAAGCGACGTCGGATTACGTCCTCGACAGCCCGGCCGACATCGAAGGCATGTGGTCTTCGGCAATCCGCGGGACCGAATTTGAGCGCGTGCATCCGCACCTGCTGCGGCATACGTTCATCACTCAGATGATCTTGAACGGCACGGACGTGTACATCGTCGGCAAGATGGTAGGCGACAATCCCCTGACGTTGATCAAGCGCTACGAGCATATCCTGCCGGACAGCGTCCGCAGCCGGGTCAAGTGGAACGACAGCCAGAAAAGCGCGGGACCGCGACTGGTGGCGGCAGAATGATCCGCATCGAGATCTCACCCGCGGCGTACGAGGCGATCGCCGCCTCGACCGACGGACCGCTCATGGAGCCCCATAGAAGCCCCGAGGGCAGGTTTTTCTTGTGGCTGACACCAGAGACGGCAGACAAGCTGACGGCCATCAGGCGCCCGTCTGAGAGCTATAGCGACGCCATCGAGCGCCTGGCGAGGATGGAAAGCCGCTTGTGAGCGAATTCATCCTTCTGGTTTCGGTAGTTCTGATGCTGGCGGCGTCGATGCTGATGGCGGCCGCCGCCAGGCTGGCGATCCTGCGGACAAGGCAGGCGTTCGCGACGCGCATGCTCGAGATCGCCAGGCTCGAGATCACGGTCGCGGCGCTGTGCAGAGAAGTCGAACGACTCAAGAATGAAGCCCGAACAGATTGATTTCGTCCAGACGTGCGCCATCCTGCTTATCGCCAGCGTGCTGATCTATGTCGTCTGGCGGCTCGAGCAGGCGTTCACGCTCGCCGCCGCCAGGCTCGGCGCAGTGATTGCGGCGCAGGCCCAGATCCAGGCGGCGCTCGAGCGCGCCGTGAAACGCATCGACGAGCTTGAAAAGATGGCTGCGCATGAAAATTCACCCGTCGATCACTGAGGAACGGCTCATGGACGCCGTGCGGCGGCGCACGACCAACCTCGACGATCCCGGCTTGTGCATCGGCTGCGGTCACGAGCAGGGCGGGTGCGAGCCGGACGCGCGCGCCTATGAATGCGAAGTCTGCGGCGAGCCTGCCGTCTACGGCGCCGAAGAGCTGTTTATGCGCCTGGCGCGCGCTCAAGCCGTCCTGGCGCGCGCCTTGCGCTTTCCATGACGCTCGCCGACGAGATCCTGGACTACGACGGCCCGCATTTGCGCCCTGCGGCTGAGATCAAGGCGCGCATCGCGCGCACGCAGAAGTTCTGCTTCGACGCGGCTGCGGTCGAGGCGGTGATCAATCTTCTGCATTCGCGCCCGTCGTCGCTGATTGACGCCGCGCGCCGGTTCGCCAGGCCGCCGTTCGACCACACTTGGATCGAATACCCGTCGCCCGCCGTCGTGCCGCTCTATCCGACGCAGGTGCGCACGACCCGCATCGGCGTCCTGATCGAGGGCATGGGGCCGCAGGCGTTTTCGTTGACGACGGCATGGTCGTACGATAGGCGGGCGTTGATCGAGGCGGCGGAAAAGATCGATGCAGACTTGCGCAAGCTCCTCGTCCAGCCGCCGGTCGCCTGGTCGGACATGCATGCGGAGGTCGATTTCAGCGGGCGGTTCGAACGCATGCCGCTATGGGAGACGCCGGCCGACCCGAAGGAGGCCGCAGCAATGCACGACCTCGAGGCGTGCATACGCTTTTGCGATGGCGCAGGGGCGCTCGCGGCGCCGCCGCGGCGCGCGTTCGACTATTCCCGGTTCCTTGACGTCGCGCAGGAAGTCAAGCCGGCGATCGGCATGCTGATTATGCTCAACGCCAAGAACTGCGTGACGACGCAGACGATCGAGCCGCCAGCGCGGCTCAACGCCGCCCGCGTCAAGCGCGGCCGCATGACGCTCATGGCGCATACGATCGTCGGCATCCGCCTCGGCAGGCGCGACGGGCGGCAGGCCGAAGCGCATGGCATGTCGGCGGCGGAAGTGCGTCAGCACCTGGTGCGCGGGCACTTCAAGATCAGACGCACGGGCGTCTACTGGTGGCGCGGGCACATACGAGACGGGCTTGGGAAAGGCACGCTTGCCCGCAGTCGCTATGAGGTGACGGGATGAATACGCAGCTTGTATCAAAAAGAGGGAAAATGGTCCAAAACATTTCACATTGTGCTGTTTAGGCATGTGTTAGCGGAATCACAACTGTGATTACAATAACACGATCTCACATTTTGGGCATGTGGGCCTGCCCTCAATGATTTCAGTACGCTACACGTCATCATATACACTATACATCTCTCTCTAAGTACATACATACATATATATATAGAGGGGAGGGAGAGGGGAACGGAGCGGACGGAGGGGAAACGCTAGAGAATGCTAGAAAAAACAGTTTACAGCTAAAATCGTGATGTGTGTTTTGAGCCTCATGCCGACGACAACGGAGTTGTGAAATGAGCGATTGTGAGTTCTTCACCCGCGCGACCTGGCGGCCGAGTAAATACCGTAAGATGCAAAAGCGGACGAAACCATGGGGCGGACGCAAGACCGCGCCGCCGGCGCTGCTGGAAGCGGCCAAGCGCACCGCCTTCCTGCCGGGTCGCACCAATCGCAGAATATGCAGCGCCACCAAACGCAACGGCGGACCGTGCGGTAACCTCGCGCTGAGAGGATTGACAGTGTGCGGCGCGCATGGAGGCTTCAGCATATGGGCCAGACAAGGAAAGCTTCAGCCGACCGGCCGAACGGCGGCGTTCAAGGCGGCAAGGGCCGCCGCGGTCGAAGGCCAATCGCTGACCGCGCCAGCGGATCTGATGCGGATGCCGGTCTACCAGCAGGCCGACCAATGGGTGCGGATGCGGCTGGTGAAAGCCTGGAACACGCAAAGCTGGCGGGAGCTAATTTCTCAATTAAATCAACGACAGCAGAGAGGTACCGAAGTTTGCGTTTAAAAGCCGAAGTCGCGCTGGAGAATTTACTTGATGAGCCAACCGCGCCGCCGAATGTGCGCGCTGCCGCGGCGCGCACCCTGCTCGAATTGGTCGGTGCGATCGGCGCTCGGTCAAAACGTGAGGATGATCAAGGACTTAGGGATGACGGTTTCGAACCTGAGAGCATGACGTTGGCCGACATCGAGCGTGAGATAGATCGGCTCGGACGTGTATGATCTGCGCCATTTCTGCGGGCCTGGACTGCTAAACCTGCGCCCAGGCGGGTCCGGAGCGGGTCCGGGCGACGGCGTAGACACAGAAAACATGAGCAAACAGTAGGTGAAGCACGCGATGATGCGATGATTATGGATCACCGCATCTCGTGTTTGCAGCTTTTCTTTTGGCTCGGACGTGTATGATTCTGCGCCATTTCTGCGGGCCTGGACTGCTAAGCCATTGATATCGCACAGCTTAGCGCAGTTCTTACAGAACTGGTCGAACGCACGGGAGGGCCTAATTGCCCCTCCCCACCCTCCGCTCGAGGCGCGCAAGCACATGCCAGGCCAGCGCAGAAAAATTTCGCCCCCGCTGAAAATGAGGCCAGCGCAGAAAAATTTCGCCCCCGCTGAAAATGGAAGCGCAAGGAGGATGCCCGATGACGAATAAGCCCGACGCCTTGGTCAGCATGCGCCTCAAGGATATGACCCGAAGGCATCCCGACCAGGACGATTCGCACGTCTGCTCGCAGTGCGGCGAAGCGCTCGGCCTCTACCCGACCGGCCAGCGTGCGCTCGCCCTCAATCCCCGCCTCGTCCTCGTCTGCGTGCCCTGCGCTGCTGCCGATTTTGACTTGAATGATGTCAACGTGGCCGCTGGATCTTTGCACGAGATCCTGCGCGAGATCCGCGAAAGCAGGCGCGTGCGATAAGCGCTAAGCGACGGCGTTCTCCGTCAGGCGTCCCGCCTCGAGGCTGACCAGAAACCCGCTGTTGTGGCAGGGCTCGGAATTGCAGTCCATGCCGCCGATATAGAACCGTTCCCCGAACGGCAGGCCGCAGCGGCATGCCACCATCGACTGCGACGTCACCGGCGGCAGATGGTTCAGGCGCCATTCGCCCTTCTTCTCATAGTTGAACACCAGATAGCAGCCGAGCGCCATCAGTTTGGTGTCGTTCACCGTGTTCTCCCAGATCGGCACGTTCGGCGGCGGATTGCGGATGAGGCTTTCGAAGCCGATCCATAACGCCCAGTGCGATGTCCCCGGCGGCTGGAACCACGTCATCGTGTTGTAAGCGGGGATGCCATAGGTCGCTTTAACGTCCGCGCCGTAAAGCTCGCTCCACGCCTTCGAGAGTTCGGCGACGCAATCGTATGCGACCGTCTGCGTCCATTTCCCTTCGGCCGACCGGACGAGCTTCAGGATGGCGTGATTGTCGCTCTCCCGCCCGACGAAGAAATAACCGGGATCGGTCCCGCCATGCGTCAATCCGCGCAAGCCGCTGTCGGACGTCCCGATGTCCGGGTCTTCATGAACCACATGCCAGCATGCGTTCACGCCGTTCTCGCGCTCATACAATCTGTTCCACGCGGTGGCGTACAGCCTGCCGCTCATTTCGCTCATCGACATCACCCGCGGCTGGCCGCCCGTCGTTGTCGGCGGAAGGCCGCGAACGTCCAGTTCCAGCGTCGCCCGCCCGAGCCCGCCGCGTGCGTCGGGGTCGTGCCCGAGCGAATAGATCCCGTTGGTATGGCCGAGGAACAGGAGCGAGACGTCGGTTTCAGGGTCGGTGAAATTGTAGGCGCACCTCACCTGCGGCTGGCCTTTTACCGTAGTGTCGCCCGACGAAAGCTCTTGCGCGAAATGCCATGAACTCGACGGATGGTCGCGATAGTAGATGTCGGTTCGGGCCTTCTTCCATGTCGAGGCGATCGGCACGGTGTAGTTCTTGAACTGGGCGACGTGCAGGAGCGAGACCGCCGTATCCGCCCCGGTGAAGCTATGTTCGATGACGGGCTCGTCGCCCTGGAGGCGCATGATGGCGCAGCCGGGGTCCGGCGGGTCGCCTTCCGTCGGCGTGTACGTCCATAAGCCCGTGCCGACGAACACTCTCCCGTCGTAAGACATCAGGTTGCGCACTTCGGTGCAAGTGATCGGCCAGCCGTTGTCGGCGCGCACGGCGGCGTCGGTCTTGCCGCCGCAGTCGAGGTGGACCGTCACTGCCGATGCTGGAACGCCGTCGCCCATCGTGCTACCTTTCTTAAGCCGAAAACCTGATGTGGGCTAACTGAAGGTTTTCGCATAGCCCCCGCTTCCTTCGAGGCGGGGGCTTTTTGCGTGTCTGTGGTTTTGGCGTTAAGACCCTACACCCGACATGAAGACCGCGCGACCCGTTCAGATCTACGACTTTACTGCTTTTGCGCGCAGAACCCCGAATGCGCCCCCGCCAGGCGACCGGCTCGATGCCCAGTTCCGTCAGCATGCGGACGCCATTAACCAAATCATCGCTGGCCTCGAGCAAATCGCCAAGCCCGAACCGATTGACCTCGATGCGATCGTCAAGCGCGTGCTTGCGCGCCTCGAGCCCGCGCTCGAGCGATCGCTCAATGCGGCGCGCGACGTCGCCGCCTTGAGCCAAGCCGCCGAGCAATTTGCTCGCGACGCCGCCGCGGAGGCCATGCGCGCCTCTGAGCAGGCCCGGCATGCCGAGACTATCGTTAAAGACATGCCTGTCGTCGAACCCCTGTCGACGCCCCTGCCCGCCTTTCCTCAGCTCGGTCCCAACACCGGCGGGCCTTACGCCGCCGACGTCGAGGGGGCGGACGCCACCGCGGCGGATTATGCGCAAGTCACGATCGCATGGGCCGAACACATGCCCGATACGATCCCGCCCAACATTCTGGCGATCAACGCCATCAGCGGCGACCATTGGTCCTCGCGCTGGTGGGCGAACCGCGCCGCCTCGATGTTCGGCGGTTATCTTGTGTGGTGGTATCTCGGCGCCTACCATCACGCCGACGCCCCGACCCATACGCCGACCGGCGATCCCCTTCAGCCGGGGATGCTCTATTACGACATCGATCTCGAGCAGATGATGGTATGGAACGGGACGACCTGGCAGTCGCTGGGCGCGCCCCAGGCGGCGATCGCGGCGTCGCTCTATTATCTCACCACTGCCGGCCAGACGGTTTTTCCCCTTTCGACCGCCGACAAGTTCGGCCGCACCGCGGCCCTGCAGATCGGTCAGGGCGTCAACGTCTGCCTCAACGGCGTGCGCTTAACGCCAGTGGACGATTACACCGTCAGCCAACCGGCCTCGACCATCACTTTGACTGCGGCCTCTCCCGCGGGCCTGATTCTCGCCGTCGACACCCTCATTCTGCCGGCGCAGCTCGCCCATGGCGTCGCTTTGGTCAAGAGCCTGAAGCCCTTGACGCCCGCGCCGGACGGGACGCGCGTGACCTTCACCCTGCAGTCGGCCGACGGCGCGACGCTGTCGATCGCCAACGACGCCCAAGTGTGGATCAGCGTCGACGGCGTGCCGCAAGAGCCGACCGGCGCCTACACGGTCGTCGGCGACCAGATCACCTTCACCACTGCGCCCGCAGCCGATGCTTACGTGTTCGGCGTTTGGTTCTCGCCATGACCAAGACGTTCGACCTCGCGCGTTTTCTTACCCAGGGCGGAACCCTTGGCGGGCCGCTCACCCTCAACGCCGACCCAGGCGCCGCCCTTGTCGCGGCGACCAAGCAATATGTCGACGCTCATGCCGGTGGCGGCGGCATAACCGACGCGCCTAATGACGCCACCGCTTACGCCCGCAAGAGTTTGGCTTGGGCGCATCTGACCCATGCCGACTTGACCGACTGGGCCGCGACCCTCGCGCCTTACGCGCTGACGACTTATGTCGACGCCAAGACCTGGACCTATGCAGCCCTGCCGGCCGAGGTGCAGCAAGTCCCGATTTCGTTCCCGTTCCAGGGCAAGCCCGCGACCGGCGCCATAGTCAACGTACCGATGGCGTTTGCTGTCACCGTGCCTTCGGGCCTTGCCGGGACCGTTGTCTACGACACGACGCAAGCGACGGCGAGCGCGGCGTTCGCCGTCAACAAGATCAGCGGCGGAACGACGACCGCGCTCGGCACGGTGACGATCACCTCGACTTCGCATACGTCGGCGACGCTGGCGGGCGCGGGCGGCGCCCTTGCGATCGGCGACGTGCTCCAGGTCGTCGCGCCGACCCAGGACGCGACCCTGGCCGACATCGGGATCACCATCCTGGCGATGCGGGTCTGATGCCTGCGCCCGTGCCTCATGAGACCGGCATCGGCAATGGAACGAACGTCGCGTCTTTCACTCTGTCGCTGTCCACGACGCAAACAGACTACATTCTCGTCCTGGCGATTTACAACGAGCATGCCGGGACCGCGGCGGCTACGGTGTCTTCGGTCGCAAGCGCCGGCGTGACCTGGGCGCTGCGCAAGCGGTCGAACGGCAGCACGACCGGCGGCCTGGAACTATGGTGGGCGCACGGCGCAGGGGCGCTTTCCGGCTATGTCATCACCGTGAATATGGCGGGCGCTTACGACGACGCCTGCGCTTGCGTCGTCGTTGTCTCCGGTTGCAGCCCGTCCGCGCCGTTCGACGTCAACGCCGGCCTTCCGGCCAAATTGTCGGCGCCGACAGCGACCTGGACCCCGTCGTTCACCGGCATAAACACCTCCAGCGCTAATGATTTACTGCTCTTTCTCGTCGGGACGGTCTCGGGGGCGTACACCATTGTTGCGTCTGGTTTTTCCCTCTTGGTCAGCACGGGCAACCCTGGGGGCGCCTGGACGGCTAACAACACGATAGCCGGGCAGACGGTCGGCGCGCTTCAGGTCAATGCGACCTACACCTGGGGCGGCGCGCTGACCAACGGCTTTGGGACGGCGAGCTGTGGCGAGGCGATCTTCGATGCGCTCACCGGGGCGCCGCCGCCTTCGACTGCGCAGGCCCGTGTAATGGTGATGGCATGAACCGCATCCAGACGATCCGCGCCAACACGACCGGCGTCCGCCCTGCGGCGGGTTCGAACCTCCCTGGCGTGCTTTACGCCAATTGGCCCGACCGCCAGATCGGCGTGGTCGACAGCGGCAAAAACCCTATTGATCTCCTCGCGGTGCGGGTGTTCTCGACTACGGCGGCCTACGCCGTCGGGGCTTATGTTGTCCAAGGCGGTTTCCTCTACCGCGCCAACGCCGCCGCCGGGCCAGGGGGGTTCGTCCCCGCCCAGTGGGATAAAGTACAGACCACGGTCGACATCACCGGCGCTTATCTCCCTATATCCGGGGGAACCCTCACCGGCCCGCTCGGCGTCATCACTGCGCCGCCCGCCGGGACGACCAACGCCCTCGTCACAACCGCCCCGATTACGTCGGGGGTTTATACTTTCAACGCCTACGCCGTCTCAGGCGGCTCCGGGTGGAAAGCGCTCGGCGCCGGCCGGGCGGCGTTCATTGGTTACGACGTGTCCCTGGGGCAATTCAATTTTTATACGACGGCGAGCGCGGCGGCCAACGCCAACGTGACCCCTGCCGTCGTCGCCACGATCGACGTCAACGGCGGTCTGACGGCCGCCAGCGTGACGTCGAACGGCGCCCTATTGGCGCGCAGCGCGACCTACCCGTCCTACAACAACGCGTCCGATTTTATCCTCAACGCTTCCACGGCCACGCGTTACCTCCAGTGGGCGGCGAATTGGTACGACGGCTGGAGCGCCGCCAACGGGACGCGCAACTGGGCGGGCTTCGACGGGACCAACGCCTACAATTGCATGCTCCTCGATGGCGCGGGCAACCTCACCGTGCGCGGCGCCGTCAATGCGGGCGGGGCGATCATCTCGCCGTCCACCGTTCAGGGCGCGGCGGTCGCTTCGACCGGATTGCTTGCCGCTTCCGGTAATCTCGCCGTTTCCGGGCAGGCCAACGTCGCCGGCAACGTTATCACGCCGAATACGCTGCAGGCGGGCGTCGTTCATTCGACCGGCGCCGGCCAGGTCGACGGCGCCCTGACGGTCAACGGCAATCTCGTAGTCGGCGGGTCGTTCAGCATCGGGTCGTTCGTCACCTCAACCCTCACCGCGGACACGGTCTACTACAACCACTTCGTCTCGAGCACGTTTTACGGCCACGACTACGCCTTCGGCTGGAACGGTTCCGGCACCCGCCACCGCGTCGACGGCGGTGACCAAGGTTATCTCGTCCGTTCGGAAAACATGTATGAGATGCAGTTTACTGGCTCCGCAGTGGTCGGCCTGCGCGACGGCGGGGCTTTTTACTGGCCGGCTTACGCCGCCCTGACGCGGGAAGAGGCGCAGGCGAAAGCCGACGAGGCGCAGGCCGACATTGCCAGGCTCAAGCTGGAGGTCCAGGTGCTTACCCGGCGCCTCGCCGCTCTGGAGGCGAAGCTCTAATGGCCGAAATGAGCTGGAGTGGGTCGAGAACGCTGGCGGCCGACGTCCCGCCGGGCGGGAGTGTGTCGGTGGTGCTGTCCGCCAATGTCGACGGGTCTGTTTGTGATCCGACGCGCACTCAGGTCATGATCAACGCTACGCCACTGCTTCTTCCCGCGCAGGCTTCGGCGGATTTTATTTCTCAGCCTGGCGCTGTCGTCATCACTAACAACTCGGCGCGGCTTTGGCCCAAAGGGGCGATCGTCACGGGTTCGGTTCCTCGCCATAATTATTTCGCCAATGACCCCGCATCGACCTTCATTGCTCAGCAGGCGCAGATCGACGCCCTCGCGAGCGGCGATGTCGGTCCTGCCGGACCTCCCGGCCCGCAGGGGCCGGTTGGTCCCGCAGGCGCGACTGGGCCGCAGGGGCCGCAGGGCGCTGCGGGAGCTGTCGGTTCTCCCGGTTCTCCCGGCATAAAGGGTGATGTCGGTTCCGCAGGGCCGCAAGGACCGGCAGGACCGCAAGGCCCGCAGGGCGACAAGGGTGAATTGGGCGGGGCCGGTCCGCAAGGCCCTGCGGGGTCGTCCGGAGCGGCCGGGCCGCCGGGGCCGACGGCCGTGAGCACGGACGCCGGCAACACCGCGCGGTTGGGCGGCGACAGCTTGATCTATGTGCCGCAGCAAGGGGCCGCCCCGTCGTCGACGACGCCTGCGATGGACGGAACGGCGGCGGTCGGAACCGGCACGACTTATGCCCGCGCCGATCACGTTCATCCGAGCGATACGAGCCGTTACGCGGCGAGCAATCCGTCGGGTTTTCAGACGGCGGCCCAGGTCGCCGCGGTCACTGTCAATTCGATCGGTTTCGGTTCGACTGGCCTGACCCCGAGCGCGGCGACGTCGGGCGCGATCGTTGTCGCCGGCACGCTCGCGGTTGCCAATGGCGGCACCGGCGCGACGGCGGCGGCGGCGGCGCTGACTAATCTTGGCGCCTATCCTGCCGCCAACCCATCGGGCTACCAGACGGCGGCGCAAGTCACTGCGTCGCTCGGCAGTTATTTACCGCTTGCCGGCGGGACGCTGACCGGCGCGCTGAACGGAACAACGGTAACGACGTCGGGTACGATTAGTATCGCCCCAGCTTCGGGTGGGGCGAATCTCATCCTCAACGTCGCGGCCGTGGCCAATAGAAACATTCAGGCGCAGACCGCCGGGTCGGCTCGCTGGACATTGCAACTCGGTAACAGCACGGCCGAGGGGGCCGGCAACGCCGGCAGCGATTTTCAACTTAATTCATACAACAATTCCGGCG
>Ga0210392_10000197_pt1 | contig 47390 bp, 40 predicted proteins | sample IncBWC30OmetaG_FD_161057 | JGI IMG/M metagenome (GOLD analysis project Ga0210392, IMG submission 161057) | Forest soil microbial communities from Barre Woods Harvard Forest LTER site, Petersham, Massachusetts, United States - Inc-BW-C-30-O ... | reverse complement strand
TCTGGTGCGGTTGGTGCCGTGGGCGGCGCTGGGCGTGGTGGCCGGTTATTTCACGCTGGGGCGGATCGACGACCGGCAGGCCAAAGTGCTGATCGGCGCGATCATCGTCGGCTTGTTCGCGCTTTATCTGGTGCGTCGCGGGCGCGCGGGTGGGGAAGAACGGGAGTATGGCTGGTGGCTGGCGCCGTTCATCGGCGTGCTGGCGGGATTTACCACCCTTGTGGCCAATGCCTCCGGGCCGCTCATGGCCATGTATCTGCTGGCGATGCGACTGCCCAAGATGGAATTCGTCGGCACCGGCGCGGTGTATTACTTTGTGCTCAATTTTATGATCAAGGCGCCCTTTATGGTGCATCTCGGGCTGATCAATCCGGCGAGTTTTAAAATGAACCTGCTCCTCGCACCGGCGGTTTTCCTGGGAGCATTCATCGGCCGGAAAATCCTGATTAGAATTGACCAGAAGCTTTTCGAAGGCATCGCGCTCTGGCTGAGCGCCGCCGGGGGATTGATGCTGATTTTGATGAAGTAGTTTTTCCGCGGATTACGTCCTGCTTCGCTCTTCGAGCTACGAAGGACAAGCGAATGGACGCGGATAAAAACTTTGTCATTCCGAGCCTTGCGAGGAATCCAATTTGTGGGCGGGATGCCCTCACCCCGCGAAAACATGAGATTCCTCGCAAGGCTCGGAATGACAGTAAAGAATCCGTGTTTATTCGCGTGAATTCGCGTTCATTCGCGGTTAACAACCCTTAATCATGGCGCGAATGAACGTCAGGCAAATGTGGAAGGCAAAGATCGAGGGCCGGGCGCGGCCATCCGCCAGCGCACCGGACGGCCCGGGCGCGTTCACCCTGAAGCGCACGCCGTTTGTGGGGCAGGTGCTCGGCATCGATCCGTCGCTTCGCGGCACCGGGCTGGCCTTGATTGAATTCATGCCGGGCCGCCAGCCGGTGCTGTTGCGCTGCCAGACGGTGAAGGTGGCGGCGAAACATCCGATGCCCTACGCACTTGGCGAGATCAACCGCGCGGTGGCGGATTTTCTCGATGGGGCCGCGGTCTTTCACGTGGCGCTGGAGCAGACGATCTTCGTGCAGAATTTCCAGACGGCGCAGATCCTGGGCGCGGCGCGCGGCGCGGCGATCGCGGCGGCGGCGCTGCGCGAGTTGCCGGTGTTCGAATATGCGCCGCTGCGCGTGAAGCAGGCGGTGGTGGGCGCGGGGCGGGCGAGCAAGGAGCAGATGGCACGCACGGTGATGGCGATGCTCGGCCACGGCCGCAGGCTCGCACCCGACGAGGCCGACGCCGCCGGCGTGGCCCTCTGCCATGCGCTGACGTGGCGGGGATGATGTGGAAACCTACATCCCAATCGATCTTGCCGCCGGCATTTAACTGCTAGAAACCTGACTCCGTCGGCTTTCCCTAACTGTGAAAATTCTTTTTATCGGCGGCTCCGGCGTGATCAGCCGGGCGGTGGCGCACCAGACCCTTGCGGCCGGCCACGAACTCTGGCTGCTCAATCGCGGCCAACGCCGGCCCATCGACGGTGCTCGCCTGCTCGTGGCCGACGTTTCCGATCGCGAAGGTTTGCGCGCCGCGCTGCGCGGCCACACTTGGGACGTCGTGGTGCAATGGATCGGGTTCGTGCCCGGGGACATTCGCCGCGATCTCGAGCTCTTTCGCGATACCGCCCGCCAGTATATTTTCATCAGCTCCGCCAGCGTTTATCAAAAGCCGCTTTCGCATTATCTCGTCACTGAATCCACCCCGCGGGCAAATCCGCATTCGGAATATGCGCGCCTGAAGATCGCCTGCGAGGAAGAGCTCGAAGCTGCGCGACACACCATGGGTTTTCCGGGCGTGATTGTGCGTCCTTCGCTTACGTATGGAGAGGACCATATTCCGCTCGTTCTGAATGCGCCGAAACAGAGCTGGACCGTCGTCGACCGTCTGCGGCGGGGCGCGCCGGTGATCATTCCGGGCGACGGAACCTCCCTTTGGACCATCACGCACAATACCGACTTCGCCCGCGGTCTGGTCGGCCTCTTCGGCCAGGCCGCGACGCTCGGAGAAATCTTTCATATCACGTCCGACGAAGTGCTGACCTGGAATCAAATCTTTCAATTGACCGCACAGGCCGCGGGCGTGGGCGCACCGAAGTTCGTGCACATTCCCTCGGATTTCATTGTCTCCTGTGTCCCGGCAGTGGAGGGCACGCTGCTCGGCGACAAGATTTATTCCGCGGTCTTCGACAACGCCAAGATCAAGCGTTTTGTTCCCGGATTTGCCGCCCAAATGCCTTTCAGCGCCGGCATCCGCCGGGCCATCACGTGGTTTGAGGCCGATCCTGACCGCCGCCAAATTGATGGTGCGACCAATGACCGCTGGGACCGGCTTGCGTCGGCGTATGAAAATGCCCTCGCCCAAGCCAAAGCGGCCTTTGTCGGCGGCTAAAGCTTTGAGCGGGGACAGGTCAAAAAAGCGGTATTCCTGGCGCGACGCATCGTGCGGTGCCTCGGGCCTGTCACTTATAGTCTCGGTTAGGCCGGCTTTTAAGGGCCGGCGCTGGTTTGCCTGCGCCATGCGGAATCGTCACGATAGATTTGTCCGTTTCGAACATGAATCCGCCTGTTACACTGTCACCTTCCACGCGATTTTTTTCGTTTCGGCCAAGGTTGATCGAGTGTCTGCGCGGTTATTCGCGCGAGCGTTTCCTGGTCGATCTGCTCGCCGGGCTCACCGTCGGCATCGTGGCGCTGCCGCTGGCCATCGGCTTCGGCATTGCGGCGGGCGCGACGCCGGGCGCGGGCATTTTCACGGCGGTCATCGGCGGATTTCTCGTGTCGGCGCTGGGCGGTTCGCGGGTACAAATCGGCGGCCCGGCGGGCGCGTTTGTCGGGCTGGTTTACCTGGTTATCGCGCAATATGGCCTGCCCAATCTGCTGCTGTGCACGGCGATGGCGGGCGTGATACTTTTTATCCTCGGCGCGACGCGGCTGGGCTCGCTCATCAAGTTTGTCCCGCATCCGATCACGACCGGGTTCACCTGTGGCATTGCCATCACGATCATCTCGACGCAGGTGCAGGATTTTATTGGATTGAAACTCGGCCAAAAGGTGCCGGCGGTTTTTTGGGAAAAGGTCGTCGTGCTTGGCCGGGCGTTGCCGACCTTGAGCTGGCTTACCGTTGCGATTGGGGTGGGGGCGTTTGTTCTCATCAAGCTCTGGCCGAAAGCCTGGGCGCGGCGCGTGCCGGGTTCCATCGTCGCGATCATCGTGGGCACGCTCGTCGTGGCGCTGTTCAAGCTGCCGGTCGAGACGATCGGCGAGCGGTTTGGCGACAACGGCATCCCCCACGGCTGGCCGGTGTTTCGCCTGCTTTCGTTCGACTGGCGGCATCTCGACGTCCTGATTCGCCCCGCAGTGACCATTGCGCTGCTCGGCTCCATCGAGTCTCTGCTTTCGGCCGTCGTGGCCGACGGCATGATCGACGACCGGCATGATTCGAACCAGGAACTGATGGCGCAGGGTGTGGCCAATTTCGTGGTGCCTTTTTTCGGCGGCATCCCGGTCACGGGAGTGCTCGCGCGCACGGCGGTGAACGTCCGCAATGGCGCCAGGTCACCGATTGCCGGCATGGTGCACTCGCTGACGTTGCTGGTCATCGTGCTGCTGGCCGCGCCGCTGGCGAAGTTCATCCCGCTCACCGTGCTCGGGGCGGTGCTGATCGTCGTCTCGCTCCAGATGGGCGAATGGGATGAGTTTCTTTTGCTGCGCCGGCAGGCCAAGAGCGACGCGGTGGTTTTTCTGGTGACCTTTGTGCTCACGGTGGTTTTCGACCTGTCGGTCGCCGTCGAGATTGGCATGGTGCTGGCGGCGTTTCTCTTCGTCAAACGCGTGGCCGACACGACCCAGGTATCGGCGCACGACGAGGACGATGCGGCCGGGCAGGGCCATGAGCGGGTCGAAAACCTGCCGCGCGGCGTGCTCGTCTATCGCGTGTTTGGCGCGTTGATGTTTGGCGCGGCGGACAAGCTTGACACCGTCATGCGCCGGGCCAACGCCGACACACGCGTCGTGATCCTGCATTTGGCGGCATTGACGGCGCTCGACGGCACGGCGCTCAACGCGCTGGATACACTGCAGGAAAAACTCCACCGCCACGGCCGGCACCTTGTACTGAGCGGGCCGCACACGCAGCCGTATGCCCTGATGGAAAAGATGGGTTTCCTGGAGCGCGTGGGTCCCGACAATGTTGTGGCGGACTTGGATGCGGCTGTGGCGCGGGCCAGGCAACTGCTTGGACAGAAGTAATCTGTCTGGCGTGAGTCATCGGTAGGGTCCGTTGCCCTCTGGCCGTCGTAGCCTTGGCGAAGTCGGCTCAACGGGTCAAAGATGACGGTCGGCTGGGGGCAGCCGCCCCTACCAAAATCCAAATTCAAACGATAACTGGTAACCTGTCCTACCCCAATACGGTTTTCAAAACCTTGCCGAGGTCGGTGACGCGGTAGGGCTTGGTGAGGTAGCCGCAGAATCCCATGTCGAGAAAGCGCTTGGCCATTTCGTCGTTGTCGTAGCCGCTGGCGACGATGGCGCGCACATCGGGATCGAGTTCGCGCAGCTGCTTGAACGTGGCTTCGCCGCCGGTACCACCGATGACGGTGAGGTCGAGGATGACGGCGTCGTAGGGGCGGCCGATGTTGAGGTAGCGGCGGTAGAACGTGGTGGCTTCTTCGCCGTTGTGCGCGATGTCGAATTTGTAATCGAGGCTGGTCAGCATGTTGCCGGTGAGCTCGCAGATTTTCAGGTCGTCGTCCATGAAGAGGACGCGGCCGGTGCCAAAGCGAAGGGTGGGCGCGGCGCGGGCCTCGACCTCTGGCGCGGTGGCGGCGGGAGGGAGAAAAACCGTGAAGACCGTGCCTTCGCCGACGGTGGAATCGACGCCGATCTGGCCGCCATGCTGCTGCACGATGGAGAGCACGGTGGAAAGGCCGAGGCCGGTGCCGTGTTTTTTGGTCGTGAAGAAGGGATCGAAAATTTTTTGGAGATTCTCGGGGGCGATGCCGGAGCCGTTGTCGCGGACTTCAAACTGGACGTAATTGCCGCCGGGCAGCGGCGGGACCTGGTCGTCGGCGAGGGCGACGTTGACGGCGCGCAGCTGGATTTTCCCGCCGGCCGCGTCTTTCATGGCCTGCACGGCATTGACGATGAGATTTTGAAAAACTTGGAGGATCTGCGAGCGGTTCACGAGCACGGGCGCGGAGTCGGGCGGCGCTTCGATGGAAACCACCACGGAGGAGCCGGCCGAGGCGATGCGCGCGGCCTCGTTGAGAATATCGGCGGGCGCGACGACGTTCTTGGCATTGGTCCCGCCCTTGGCGAAGAGCAGAAGCTGCTTGGTGAGCGACTTGGCGGCGAGGCAGGCTTTTTCGCTGTCGCCGAGCGCGGAATAATCCCGGGTGTCCTTGGCCAGTGAAACACCGCCGAGGATGGTGGTGAGAAGATTGTTGAAATCGTGTGCGATGCCGCTGGCGAGCAGGCCGAGGGACTCGAAGCGGTTGGTCTTGATGAGCTCGTCCGGGCTGAGCGTGAGCTCTTCCGGATTGCGGAAAACAAAGATGAAACCCTGGAGGTGGCCGGCGGCATCGAAGGACTGGCGGGCGATCCAGACAATGGGCAGGGGTTCAGCGCCGGCGGCGGTAACGAGGGCATGCTCGGCAGAAAGGCTGAGCGGCTCGGTGGCGGCCATTACGCGATCGAAGGCGTCATCGGCGGTGGAGAGGTCGCGGCGGACAAGCTGGAAAACTTTTCCCACCGCTTGACCGACGACGCCTTCGGCGGAACAACCGATGAGCTGCGCCGCCTTGGCGTTGAGGGATATAATCCCTCCTTCGGCGTTGGTGACGATCACGCCTTCGGTGAGGGCGGAGAGCGCATCGGTCACGAGCGCGGAGGCAAGCGAGGTGTCGCCGGCGGCGGGAGCCGGGGCAGAAGCGGCAGCTTGAGCCTCCGTCGGCTGCGGGAGGTGGAAGCCGATGACGCGCTGCAACTCGCCTTTGCTGGAAAACTGGCGGGAGGCGCCGAGCAGCACGGAAATGAAGCTGCCATTTTTGTGACGCAGGCGGCCGGGTTCGAGGTAGGTTGTTTCGCCGGGGTGGCGCGCCACAAAGAAGGCTGCCAGGCCGTTCACGACTTCCGCCGTGGGCAGGGTGGCGCGAAACGTTTCCGCGGCGTCCGTAATTTCATCCCGGGCGTAGCCAAGAAGCTGTTGCCAGGCCGGCGAGAGCCAGAAGCGGTTTTGGGCGAAATCGAGATCAAACACCCCAAGCGGGCCGTTGCTGGCGAGGCCCTGGAGGCGGTCTTCGCTGGCGAGCGCGATCTCTTCCTGCTCCTTGCGTTCCGTGATGTCGATGTGCAGCCCGGTCACGCGTTCAAGCACGCCGCCGGCGCCGAAAATTTGCACGCCGCAGCTTTGGATCCAGAGATAATGGCCGCGGCGGTGCTGCATGCGGAATTCGAGCGAGAAGGCGCGCGCGGCAGGGGAGGTGCGCTTGGCGATTTGATCGGGCGCGGCGGCGGAATCGTCGGGATGGAGCAGCTTGAGCCACGTGTCATAGGTGTTGGCCAGCTCTTGCTCGGTGAATCCGAGGATTTTTTTCCATCCCACGGAGTAATAAATCTGGCTGTCCTTGAAATTGAGGTCGAAGAAGCCGAGGGAACTTCTTTCAGCCAATACCGCCAGGCCGGCCAGCTCGGTGGGCAGGGCGGCGGCCGAGGCGGGCGCGGGCGCGGGCATCACATGCGCCAGGTAGGAGGGGGTGCCGCCGGGAATTTTTTCGAGGCGCACGGTGACTTCACGGTGCGCGCTCTCGTGCGGTTGCGCGGTGAGCGCGACCGTTTTTTCGAGCGTCGCGGCGAGGAGGACTTCCCACTGGGCTTCGAGCCAGTCGGGTTCGCGCGAAGTGACTTCAAAGAAAAACAGATTGGGAAAGGCTTCCCCGACCAGCTCGGTCTCACCTGCCTGCCAGAGTTGTCGCGCCGCCGCACTGGCCAGCGTGATGCGGCCGGCAGCGTCGAGCATCAATATCGCCACCGCTTCAGCCGGTGAGGCTTGGGCTGATGTGGACGTGGCAATGGATTTGAGGTTCTGGCTCACGGGGCGCGAAATAAAGTCGACAGCTTTTCATGCGAGGATGAAAGACCCATCGGCGAACGCTGCCATCAGTAGGTATGGATAGGTAGATACATTGGCTTTGTAAAATAACAATCTATTAAAATACTCACAAAGCACTTGCGTTAGTTTGGGCCGGCGTGCCGGAAATCCACGTATCAATGTGTCCGGCAAGAAAATCAATGAATTTGGGATGATCGTTGAGGCAGGGAATATGGGTGAAGGTTTCACCCCCGTCCGTGAGGAAGGCCTCACGTCCGGCGATGCGAATTTCCTCGAGGGTCTCAAGGCAATCGGCGGTGAAAGCCGGCGTGATCACCATGAGGTTTTTTTTGCCGGCGCGCGGCAGGCGTTCGAGTTCGCGGTCGGTGTAAGGCTCGAGCCAGGGCTCGCCGGCGAGGCGGGACTGGAACGAAACCGACCAGCGCGCGGGATCGAGGCCGGCGCGGGCGGCGAAGGCGCGGGTGGTGTGGAAAATCTGCGCGCGATAGCAGGTGGCATGGGCGGGCGAGCAGGTTTCGCAGCAATCGGGCGCCGTCATGCAATGCACGCGCGAGGAGTCGGCCTTGCGCAGATGGCTGACCGGGAGGCCGTGATAACTGAAAAGGAGATGGTCGTAGGGCTTTTCCAAATACGGCCGGGCCGAGGCGACCAGCGCGTCGATATAGCCGGCCTCGGCGTAAAATGGCGGCACCACGGTGAAACGCGGCGCGGGCGAAAACTTTTTGGCCTCGGCAAAAACCTTGGCCACGACAGTTTCCCAGCTCGACATGGCGTAGTGGGGGTACTGCGGGAAAAGCAGGATGTCGTCGACGCCGGCTGCCACGAGCTGGGCCAGGACGGACGCGATGGCCGGCTGGCCGTAGCGCATGGCGAGCGCGACCGGCACGGACGTGCGCGCGGCGAGCTTTTCCCGCACCTGGCGCGAGGTGGCAATGAGCGGCGAGCCGTCCGGCGTCCAAACCTTGGCGTAGGCGTGCGCCGAGCGCTTGGGCCGGGTGCGCAGGATGAGGCCTTCGAGCAGCAGCCAGCGGAGCGGCGCGGACAGATCGAGCACGCGCTCGTCGCCCAGAAATTCGCGCAGGTAGCGGCGCACATCGGGCACGGAAGGCGAGTCGGGAGAACCGAGATTGACGAGAAGGACCGCTTTTTTTGCCATGCTGGCAATAGCAAGTAACAAGTAACAGGTGGCAAGTAACAAGATTACTCTGGCGGCGGCGAAGCCTCGGACTCCCTTGTTACCTGATACCTGTTACTTGCTGGACGCGCGCTATCTGGCGCGCGACGACTGGATCTGGCGGATGAGGCGGTGCGTGTTTTCCGGCGTGATGCGGTCGGTGACGACCGTCGCCGGGTAGTTGTGCTCGATGTCGAGCCTCAGGCCGTCCTCTTCGCCGGGCCGCACAAATTGCTCGACGAAATCGAGCCCGCCGCGCGAGCGCAGCCAGCGGTAATAGGAATCGATGTCGTCGGACTCCACCACGATGTCGAGCCGCAGAAAAACCGAACAATAAAGCGTGAGGTCCCGGTATGAGAGAAACCACGTGGGCGGATTCACGAGCTGATCCCGGATGATGAGTGTCATCGAGCGAAGCGTTCCCTTCCTGTAGCAGTAGTATTGCCAAATTCATTATAAGGCGAAGAAATTTTTGACGAAAATCCAATCAATGGCATCAGGGATTCTTGCCTTTTTCGGCGTGGGCCGCCGTGCTGGTGATGGACGACAAATTTTTATGATCACTCCGCGCAAACCTGTAGTTCTCATTATTCGCGATGGCTGGGGCCGGAACCCATTTCCCGAGCAAAACGTTTTCAATGCCGTGTACCTCGCGAAAAAGCCCTGCGACGACCTGCTGCACAAAAAATATCCGCACGCCCTGGTCTTGGCCGGCGGGTACGCCGTCGGTTTGCCCGAAGGCGTGATGGGCAACAGCGAGGTCGGCCATGAGAACATCGGCGCGGGCCGCATCGTCGAGCAGGAGCTGCTGCGACTGAACATGCTTTTTTCCAAGAAGCGCCTCGCGACGAATGCGGCGTGGAACAAGGTGGTCATGCACGTGCAGTCGCATAACTCGCGCCTGCACCTCATGGGCATCGTGTCCGATGCCGGGGTGCACGGCATGCTCGAGCATCTCTACGGCATCCTGCGCCAGGCGAAAACGGACGGCGTGAAGGAAGTTTTTATCCACGCTTTCACCGATGGCCGCGACACGCCGCCGATGAGCGGGCTGGATTATGTCAAGCAGGTCGAGAAACAGTGCAAAAAAATCGGCCTGGGCCAGATCGCCACGGTGTGCGGCCGTTTTTGGGCGATGGATCGCGACAACCGCTGGGAGCGCGTGAGCAAGGCCTACTTCATGCTCACCGGGAAAGAAGCGGTGGCCACCGCGCCCAACGCCGAGGAAGCCGTGCGGCAGTATTACAATCATCCGCTCACCGAAACACAGAAGGGCGACGAGTTTGTCGCGCCCACCTGGGTGGTGGGCGCCGACAGCCAGCCCGTCGGGACGATCCGCGATGGCGATGGCATTGTTTTCTACAACTACCGCGGCGACCGCCCGCGCGAAATCACGAAGGCGTTTGTCCTCGATGATTTCAAGGGCTTCGATCGCGGCCCGAAGCTCAACAACCTCTGCTTTGCGACGATGACCGAGTACGAAGTGGGCCTGCCCGTGGACGTGATCTCGCCCAAGCCGGAGCCGTTGAAAGGCATCCTCGGCCAGGTCGTGAGCGACGCGGGCCTCGCGCAATTCCGCTGCGCCGAGACGGAAAAAAATCCGCACGTCACTTTTTTCTTCAACAACTACCGCGTGGAACCGTTTCCCGGCGAGGACCGGGCCTGCCCGCCGAGCCCGAAAGTGGCGACTTATGACCTGGCGCCCGAAATGTCCGCGGCCGAGGTCACGAGGCTGACCAAGGCAGCGATCCTTTCCGGCAAATACGGCCTGATCGTGGTCAATTTTGCCAATCCCGACATGGTCGGCCATACCGGTTCGCTCACGGCGGCGATCAAGGCGGTCGAGGTGACCGACCGCGGAGTGGGGGAGCTGCTCGACGCGATCAAAAAAATGAAGGGCCAGGCGCTGGTTTGCGCCGACCACGGCAACTGCGAGCAAATGTGGGATCCCGTGAACAATTGCCCGCACACCTCGCACACGACCAACCGCATCGAGGCGTTTGTGGTGGGTTCGAAGTTCGCCGGCAAAAAAATGCGGCTGCGCCGGGGCGGCCGCCTTTGCGATATCGCGCCGACCCTCCTGGAACTCATGGGCCTGACGAAGCCAAAGGAAATGACGGGCGAAAGCCTGCTGCCGCATCCGAGGAAAAAGAAGACGACCGCGAAGAAAAAGACCGCGAAGAAGAAGTGATGAGCCCTCGCCGTATTCTCGTTCTTTATCCAGTAAAGTTTTCAACGATGGCGCGTTGAGGGCAACGCGCCCTACCTGCCGAGAACGGCAACGATTGAGTGAGCTTCGCTAAGTTTAGGTTTGCCCGTGGGCGGGCCGCTCCGCTTAGCTGGGCATTTACACGATTCGAATCCCCATGAAGCGAACCCATCATTGTGCCCAGTTAAGCAAATCCGATCTCGGCGCCAGCGTGGCGCTGGCCGGCTGGGTCGATTCCATTCGCGACCATGGCGGCATCCTTTTCATCGACTTGCGCGACCGCAAGGGCGTCACGCAGGTGAAGTTCGACCCGCACGTGAACCAGGATCTCGCGGCGCAGGCGGCGCAGGTGAAACCGGAGTCCGTCATCAGCGTGGCGGGCAAAGTCGTTCCGCGTCCCGAGGGCACGGTCAATCCCGCGCTGCCCACCGGGGAAATCGAAGTCGATGCGACCGAGCTGGAGATTTTAAACCTCTCCGAGACACCGCCGTTTCCGCTCGACGACGCCGGCGGCGACAAGGTCAACGAGGACCTGCGCCTCACCTACCGCTACCTCGACCTGCGCCGGCCGAAGATGCGCAAGAACCTCCAGGTGCGGCACAAGGTGGCCAAGGCCATCCGCGATTATTTTGACGCCAACGAATTCATCGAGGTCGAGACGCCCGCGCTGTTCAAGAGCACGCCCGAGGGCGCGCGCGAATACCTTGTGCCGTCGCGCATCCACCCCGGCCAGTTCTACGCGCTCTCGCAATCGCCGCAGCAATTCAAGCAAATCCTCATGGTCGCCGGCGTGGAAAAATATTTCCAGATCGCGCGTTGTTTCCGCGACGAGGATCTGCGGTCCGACCGCCAGATGGAGTTCACGCAGGTGGACGTCGAAGTGTCATTCATCGACCGCGAAGGCATCTACGCGCTCTTCGAGGGCATGCTGAAAAAAGTCTGGAAGGAAACCCTCGGCACCGATCTGCCCACCCCGTTCCCGCGCCTCGCGTTTGCCGATGCGATGAACCGCTTTGGCGTGGACAAGCCCGACACGCGCTTCGGCCTCGAGCTGGTTGATTTCACCGAGACGTTTCGCAGTTCCGGGTTCAAGGTCTTCGCGGCCACGGTGGCGGGTGGAGGCGTCATCAAGGCGCTCAACGCCAAGGGCCTCGCCGATCTCACGCAAGGCGAGCTCAAGGCCCTCGAGGAAATTGCGAAATCGCTCGGCGCGAAAGGCCTGGCCTTCATCAAGGTCGAGGGCAGCGAGTGGAAATCGCCCATCGTGAAATTTTTCTCCGACGCGGAGAAGGCCGTGCTCACGCAGCAACTCGGCTTGGCCGAGGGCGACATGGTTTTCTTTGCCGCCGCGCCATGGGAGAAAGCCTGCGCGATCCTCGGCCGCATCCGCCTCGAGTGCTCGGCGCTGTTGCAAAAACGCGGCAAGCTCACCGTGCCGGCCAACCAGTGGAATTTTCTGTGGGTGGTCGATTTCCCGCTCATGTCCTACGACGAGGAAAAAAACCAGTACGTCGCCACGCACCATCCCTTCACCTCGCCAGTGCCGGAGGACGTGGCCCTGCTCGACAGCGATCCCAAGAAAGTCCGCGGCCAGCACTACGATGTCGTCCTCAACGGCATGGAACTCGGCGGCGGCTCGATCCGCATCCACCAACCGGCGCTGCAGAAAAAGGTGTTCGAGGACGTGCTGAAGATTCCGGCCGATGTCGTCGAGAGCCGCTTCGGTTACATGCTCAAGGCCTTCACCTACGGCGCACCGCCGCACGGCGGCATCGCCTTCGGCCTCGACCGCATGGCCGCGCTACTTTGCGGCACGACGAGCATCCGCGATGTCATCGCCTTTCCGAAGACACAGAAAGGCCAGGACCTCATGGCGCAGAGCCCGACACCCGTCACCGCGAAGCAACTCAAGGAACTGCACATCGCGACGGTGATGCCTGAGTGAGGGTCTTATGGGTTTTGCATAAGAGATGCGGTTCGTCCCTATGATGAGGGCTTTGCCTTTCTTCTCGGCGTCAAGTTTGGCATAAGCTTTGCTAAGTAAAGCACGACAAACCGCTATGCGCGGCTAATTTGCTTCAAACCAGACAACCCTCCTGCTCCCGAAAATCACCCAAGAACGCTTCTTGTGCCGGGTCGTTGGAAAACCCATAAACACTTCATCCCCTAAACCATTCCACACGTATGAGACTCATCATTGCCATCATCAAACCCTTTAAACTCGAGGAAGTGAAAGAAGCCCTCGCCGAAATCGGCATCGAGGGTATGACCGTCACCGAAGTGAAGGGTTTTGGCCGGCAAAAGGGACATACGGAAATCTATCGCGGCAGCGAATATACCGTCGATTTCCTCCCCAAGGTGAAACTTGAGATCGCGGTGAGCGACGACATCGCGAGCAAGACGGTCGACACGATTGTGAAAGCGGCCAAGACCGGCAAAATCGGCGACGGAAAAGTTTTTGTGATCCCGCTCGAGGAAGTGGTGCGTATTCGCACCGACGAGCACGGCGAAGCGGCCATCTGACCGCGATACCGGAGCAAACAGTTTGGGAGGCCGGCACTTTTTTCGTGCCGGCCTTTTTCATTTTTGGAGGGTTTCCCACGAATCTGGCCGGGGCGGAGCGAAACTTTCTTGCATCAGAATTACTTATCCTGTCGAGTTTCATGAATAAGATTAATTTGTCGTGGGTTTACGGCGAATTCAATCTACCACCCCAATCCAGTGTTCCCATGAAACTCGTCGTCGCCATTATCAAACCATTCAAACTCGATGAAGTGAAAGAAGCCCTGACGGCCATCGGCGTCGAGGGCATGACCGTCACCGAGGTGAAAGGCTTTGGCCGGCAGAAGGGCCACAAGGAAATCTACCGCGGCAGCGAGTACACCGTGGATTTTCTGCCCAAGATGAAAATCGAGATCGCTGTGACCAATGAGATTTACGTCAAGGTGGTGGAAATCATCGTGAAGGCCGCGAAGACCGGCAAGATCGGCGACGGCAAGGTCTTTGTCCTGCCGCTCGAGGAAGTGGTGCGCATCCGCACCAGCGAGAGCGGCGATGTTGCCATCTGAGGCTGGCGCTGTAGGTCGGGGTTCATCCCCGACACTTGTCCGCCGTAGCCTTGGCGAAGGCGGATGTCGGGCGTAATCCGCCTTCGCCAAGGCTACGGCGGGACAAGAGCCCGACCTACAATTTTGGCGCCTCGGGCTTTTTCTTCTCCGGCAGCACGCGGGTGGCGATTTCGACTTTGATTTTTTCGAGATAGGCCGCGAAGGGCATCACGCCTTCGTCGCCCCTGGCGCGCGAGCGCACACTGACCGATTGCGCCTCGGCTTCCTTCGCGCCGAGCACGAGGGTGTAGGGCACCTTGTCGAGTTCGGCCCGGCGGATCTTGGCCCCGAGCTTGTCGCTGTGCTCGTCGAGCGTGGCGCGGACGCCGGCCGCCTTGAGCTGGTCGAGCAGGCCACGGCCGTAGTCGTTCACCTTGTCGCTGATCGGCACGAGGCGCACCTGCTCAGGCGCGAGCCAAGCCGGGAAATCGCCGGCGAAGTGCTCGATCAACACGCCGCAGAACCGCTCCATCGAGCCAAACGGCGCGCGGTGGATCATCACCGGGCGGTGCGGCTGGTTGTCGGCGCCGATATAGCTGAGGTCGAAGCGCACGGGCAGGTTGTAGTCCACCTGCACGGTGCCGAGTTGCCATTCGCGGCCGATCACGTCCTTGATCACGAAATCGATCTTCGGCCCGTAGAACGCGGCCTCGCCGGGCTCCTCGGTGAACGGCACGCCGAGGGTCTTCGCGGCCTCGCGGCAGGCGGACTCGGCCTTGTCCCAATTGGCGGACTCGCCGGTGTATTTGTTGGAGTCGGGGTCGCGCAGGCCGACGCGCACGCGATAATCGCTCATGCCGAGCGTGGTGAGGACGATCTTCACCAGCGCGAGGCAGCCGAGCACCTCGGCCGCGACCTGTTCCTCGGTGCAGAAAAGGTGGGCGTCGTCCTGGGTGAAGCCGCGGACGCGGGTCATGCCGTTGAGCTCGCCGGACTGTTCCCAGCGGTAAACGGTGCCGAACTCGGCCAGGCGCACCGGCAGGTCGCGATACGAATGCGGCTGCGACGCGAAAATCTTGATGTGGTGCGGGCAGTTCATCGGCTTCAGCATGAAGCCGTCGAGCAACTGGTCGTTGGGCTTCACCCGGTCGGGCGTGATCGTGACCTTGCCGGTGCGCTGGTTGATCTGGTCGGCGAGCTGGGCGGAGACGGCCTCGAGGCGCACGACCATCTCGGCGCATGAACAGCCCTCGTGGAGGAGCTTCGCCAGCGACTCGTTTTCGACGACCGGCGTGAACTGCGATTCCTTGTAATAGGGAAAGTGGCCGGAGGTCTTGTAGAGCTCGAGCTTGCCGATGTGCGGCGTGAAGACCTGCGAGTAGCCCTGCTTGCGCAGTTCCTCGCTGATGAAGTTCTGCAGCTCCTGGCGGATGATGGAGCCGTTGGGCGTCCAGAGGATCAGGCCCTGGCCGACGTCATCGTCGATGACGAAGAGCTTCAGGTCGCGGCCGAGCTTGCGGTGGTCACGGGCCTTGGCCTGCTCGATGCGCTCGAGGTGTTGCGCGAGTTCCTCCTTGGTCGGGAAGGCGGTGCCATAGATGCGCTGGAGCTGCTTGTTGTGCTCGTCGCCACGGTGATAGGCGCCGGCGATGGAGAGAAGCTTGAAGGCCTTCAGCTTGCTCGAGTAGCGCACGTGGGTGCCCGCGCAGAGGTCGATGAACTCGCCGTTCTGGTAGAATGAAATCTTCTCGCCCTCGGGGATGTCCGCCAAGCGGCCGAGCTTGTAGCGCTCCTGGCCGATTTTCTTGATGATTTCGGTGGCTTCCTCGCGGGAAACTTCCTTGCGCTGGAACGGCTGGTTCTCATCGGCGACTTTTTTCATCTCGGCCTCGATCTTTACCAAGTCCTCGGTCGTCAGCTTGTGGTCGAGGTCGATGTCGTAATAAAACCCGGTGTCCGTCGGTGGGCCGATGTCGAGCTTGGCCTCGGGGAAGATGCGCAGCAGCGCGGTCGCAAGGATATGCGACGCCGAGTGGCGGAGTTCTTCGAGGGGAGTCATCGGCATGGCGGGAAGGACGGGAAAGGCTGAAAAGCTGAAAGACTGAAGGTCTGAAAGCCGGAGCAAAATGAGAAGATAAAAATGACTTCCCGGTTCGACGGGGCTTAAACCCTGCTACAATGGGGCGACGAAGGCCTCGAATGAACTCGAAATCTGAGGAAAATTCATCAAAATGAACTACTGCCATGAGATCCGTTGAGCGCTTGCTAGGTACGGCCAAATATTTTCCGGTGGAGATTACGTTATCCAGCGGAGACCGGCATGTAATCGAGCACCCTGATTACGCCACTTTGCATCCCAAGACGAAAAACCTGATCCTTTTTCCTGAAGACGGCGAAGATTTCTCTTTAGCCATCAACCCGGCGCAGATTGTGTCGGTGAAACCTTGCCGGAAACGGAACCGGGCGGCGTGACGAAGAAAAGGCTGAAAGACTGCATGGCTGAAGGGCTGAACAAACCGAGAAGACAAAACGATATTCCATCCAGAGGTTGAGCCATGAGAAATATCCGGCACATTTTGAATAGCCCGACCACTTTCCCTGTCGAATTGACGGTCACGTCGGGGCAAACCTTTGAAATCGAGCATCCCGACTACACCTATGTGCATCCGGATTCGGGCGATCTCTGGCATTTTCCCAAGGACGGTCCGATTGCCGTGATCGACCCGGCGCATATCGTGAAGGTGCTGCCGAAAGGCCGAATGGATCCGTTTTAGGGTGCGTAAAGTGGTGACGAACTTGTCGGTCGGGCTCTTGTCCCGCCGTAGCTTTAGCGAAGGCGGATTACGCCAGACGTGTCGGGGATAAACCCCGACCTACAATCGGATGCAGACGACCCTATTTTTTGATCGGCTCCAGTTTATAGCCGTCTTTGCCGTCGAGCATCGACCAGCCGGCGGCGGTCAGTTCCTTGCGGAAGGCATCGGCACCAGCGAAATCCTTGGCCTTCTTCGCGGCCCAGCGTTTTTCGGCGAGGGCAGTGATAGTAGCAGGAGCTTCAATGTTTTGCTTCACCACGCTGCTAAAGTTGAAACCCATGACATAGCAGAAACCAGCTAGATTTTGAATGCGCCACTCCAAGCTTAGACCACTTGGATCAGCCAGCTTTGAGGAATGAAAGAATTCACCCAATGCGTCTGGTGTGTTTAAATCTTCTCGAAGGGCTCGCAGTGCATTCCATGATAATTGATCTTTTGGTGCATTAAAAATCCGTTCCGTCGTATACAGTTCAGTTACTGGAATATTTGCCTTATCGCATATGCGTTCTATGACATTGCGCATATTATCGAGCGCACTTTCCGCCGCGTGCAGCGAATCCAGCATGAAATTGAGCTGTTTTCTCGGGTGGCCCATGAGCAGCGCATAGCGTAGCGCCATCGGCGAAAAGCCTTTCGCGGTGAGATCATCCAGGGTGTAGAGATTGCCGAGGCTTTTGCTCATTTTCTTGCCGTCCACGAGCAGATGTTCGCTGTGGTACCAGTGGCGTGAAAACTTTGTGCCGTTGCAGCATTCGCTCTGCGCGATTTCGTTTTCGTGGTGAGGGAAGAGCAGGTCCACTCCGCCGGTGTGCAGGTCGATGGTGTCGCCGAGCAGGGCCTTGCTCATCGCGCTGCACTCGATGTGCCAGCCGGGCCGGCCGCGGCCCCACGGGCTGTCCCATGCGTTGTCGCCGTCATCGGCTTTGTGCGCCTTCCAGAGCGCGAAATCGCTCAGGTCTTCCTTTTCGTCGGCATCGGCGGCAAAACCGGAGCCAGTCTTTAGTTCGCGTTCTTTCACGCGGGAGAGCGTGCCGTAGTCGGGAAACGACGAGACTTTGAAATACACCGAGCCGTCGGGCGCGCGGTAGGCGTTCCCCTTTTTCATGAGCACGTCGATCATGTCGACCTGCTGGCGGATGTAACCGGTGGCGGTGGGTTCGAATTTTTCTGATACCGGCAGGCAGTTGAGCTTGGCGCAGTCGTCGTGAAACTTTTGGGTCCACTGTTTCGTGACGTCGGCGAGGGGCCGGCCTTCGTCGCGCGACCGTTTGATGGTTTTGTCGTCCACGTCGGTGAGATTGCGGACGTAGCGCACCTTGTCCTTGCCGTATTCAAGTTCGAGCAGGCGGCGGAGGACGTCGTTGACGACAAACGTGCGAAAATTGCCGATGTGCGCGGGCGCATAGACCGTCGGCCCGCAGTTGTAGAAACTGAAGACGTCCTTCGGATTGGTGGGGTCCGGCCGGCGGAGTTCGCGAATCTCCCGCGTGAGCGAGTCGAAAAGTTTGATGGGCATGGACTGGGAAGATTCCAAATGTCTCACACAATAAAGCAAAGGTGCAAAGCATCTAATCTTAGATGGTGTTTCGCCCGGTAGCGCGGGTAGGGCGAACCGTCCCGGTGAGACGCATTTCTATCGGCTCGTCGGGGACGCCTCGCCCTACCTCGGAAACCTAAAAGCAAACTGTACTTCCGAGAAACAAAATTAGCGTGAATTAGCGAAGATTAGCGGTTTAAACTCCTATTCCAACGCGTCCATGCCCGAAAACTTCAAGCTCGATTTAACCCAGCGTCCGCGGCGGTTGCGCCGCACGGCCAGCCTGCGCGCGCTGGTCGAGGGCACGGTGCTGCGTCCGCAGAATTTTATCGCCCCGCTTTTTGTGGTGGAGGGCAAGGGCCGCCCGGAGCCGATTGCGTCGATGCCAGGCGTGTTCCGGCGCAGCATCGCCGACCTCGTGAAGGAATGCCGCGCGCTCGCCAAGCTGGGCGTACCGGCGGTGGCGCTGTTTCCGAAGATCGAGGCGCGGCTGAAGGACACCGAGGGCAGCGCGGCGTTGCGCGAGGACGCGCTGGTGCTGCGCGCCGTGAAGGCGGTGAAGAAGGCCGTGCCCGGGCTGACCGTGATGACCGACATTGCGCTCGATCCTTACACGACGCACGGGCATGACGGCGTGCTGACGGCGGATGGCCGCGACGTGGACAACGACCGCACCGTGGAAATTTTGGTGAAGATGGCCGTCCTGCATGCGCGGGTCGGCGTGGATTTCGTGGCGCCGTCGGACATGATGGACGGCCGGGTGGGGGCCATTCGCCGCGCGCTCGATGCCGCGGGCTGCACGCAGACGGGCATCATGGCCTACTCGGCGAAGTTCGCCTCGGCCTACTACGGGCCGTTTCGCGAGGCGGTGGGCAGCGCCAAGGCCGCCGGTACGCCATCGCTCGACAAGCGTACTTACCAGCTCAACCCGGCCAATCGCCGCGAGTCGTTCACCGAGATCGCGCTCGATGCGGCCGAGGGCGCGGACATCGTGATGGTCAAGCCGGCCGGGCCGTACCTCGACATCATCCGCGATGTGCGCCAGCGCACGAACAAGCCAGTCGCAGCTTATCAGGTTTCCGGCGAATATGCGCAGATTCACGCGGCGGCGCAGCGCGGGTGGCTCGACCTCGAGGCCTGCCGGAATGAGTCGTTGCTGGCCATCAAGCGCGCCGGCGCGGACATGATCCTGACGTACTTCGCCAAGGACATGGCCATCGCCCTCGGGCGATAAGTTCTAAATGTGGGCGGGGTGCCCTCACCCCGCATGGAGATTATCGCGGGGTGAGGGCACCCCGCCCACATCAATCAGTCACTTCCCCTTCGATTTCTTGCGCGGCTTGTCGTCGCCTTTGCTGGCTTTGCCCTTGGGCGCATCCTCATCGTCGTCGGAGTCGTCCTCGTCCTTGTCGTCCTCTTTTTTCTCGTCGTCTTCGTCCTTTTCCTCGTCGTCGTCATCCCACTTGAGGGAAGCGTCATTCTTGAGGCGCTCTTCCTCTTCCTTGTCGAGCTCGGGCAGGTCGGCATCATCCACTTCTTCGGCGGATTTTTCCGGGCGTTCTTCGTCGGTGTCCCAGCCCTCGGGCACGAAATCGAGGATGGCGGTGAGTTCGGCAAAAACGTGGACGGCCTTGCCTTCGATGAAATTGGTATTCTGGTCCTCGCGGATCTGGTCCTCGACTTCGTCGATGGTGAGCTTGGATTCAAAGTCGAAGAGATCGTTGAGCATCTTCACGCGGCAGCGGGTGAGATGGTCGAGCAGGTCGGCATAGGGGCCGTTTTCCTCGTCGAGGTGGTCGGGCAGGGCGAAAAGTTTTTCTTCGGACTCAAACAGCGGCTCCTTCACGCGCTTGAGGCGCACGCGGCCGTGGCCCTGGTCCTTTTCGATGCGGAAAGAAATGAAAGCCTTCTCGAAGACGTCCTGGTCGAAACCGTGGTCGCGTAGCGATTCGACGAGCTCGATGAGGTGGGCGACCTGGCGCGGGTCGATGATGCTGAGGCTGTCGACGTCCCAACGCACGGGATCGCTGACTTCTTCGACCCACCAGTTGTGGTCATCGCCGAGGCGCACGATGCACCATTCGAGGGAGGTAGTAGGTTTTGGCATTGTTATCAGTAACGAGTAATTTCGATTGGAGCAAAAGGGCGGTCGATTGCGCGAGTCAAACCAGGAAAACGGTTTTTTGCGATTTTTCCTAAACTGCCTCCGCCGAGGGCCGGATTGGAAATTGAGCCGCAGCGTGCAAACGGGTCTTGAAAAAACAAGCAGAAAAAAATTATCGGGTGATTTTTCGGCCAACCCGCCGGTCGAAATACGGCCGCATTGCCCGACACTTGCATTTTTGCGGCGTGCTCCGCACTTTCAGGGGTATGGGTTGGTTCTACGAAAAAATTTTCCGTCGTGCATTTTTCCAATTAGACCCGGAAACGGCGCATGAATTGAGCGTCCACGGGCTGGCGCTGCTCGGCGCCGTGCCGCCGTTGTGCCGGGCGCTGGAATATTTCCACCGGCTCCCGGCGGCGCAGGCCCGGCCGGTCGAGGCGTTTGGGCTGAAGTTTCCCAATGCGGTTGGCCTGGCTGCGGGTTACGACAAGAACGCCCTGGCCTGGCCCGCCGCGGCTGCGCTCGGCTTTGGCCACGTCGAGGTCGGCACGGTCACGCGCCTCGAGCAGCCCGGCAACCCGAAGCCCCGGCTCTTTCGCTATCCCCGGCAGCAGGCGGTTATCAACCGCATGGGTTTCAACAACCGCGGCGCGGAGAAAATCGCCGCGTATCTCGCGCGCAAGCCCGGCCCGGGCCGCCGCCGCATCCCCATTGGCATCAACCTGGGCAAATCGAAGGCCGCGCCGCTTGACCAGGCCGTGGCCGACTACCTCGGCAGCTTTGCGCTGCTCGCCGACCACGCCGACTATATCGCCATCAACGTCAGCAGCCCAAACACGCCCGACCTGCGCAAGCTGCAGGAGGAGGATCGCCTGCGCGAACTGCTCGCTGCGCTGTCCGCGGCCAACCGCGACCGCGCGGCGCAGCCCGGCAAGACGAAAAAGCCGCTGTTGCTCAAAATCGCGCCCGACCTTTCCTTCCGCCAGATCGACGACGTGCTGGGAGCGATCGCCGAGTTCGGCTTCGATGGCATCATTGCCACCAACACCACGCTCGAACGGCCCGGCTCCTTTGTGCACGTCACCCAAGCCGGCGGACTGAGTGGTCCGCCGCTGCGCCGCCATTCGACGGAAATCATCAATTACATCGCGCGGGCGACCAACGGGCGCCTGCCCATCATCGGGGTGGGCGGCATCAACGACGCGGCCTCGGCCGGCGAAAAACTCGATGCCGGTGCGACGCTCGTTCAGGTTTACACCGGGATGATTTTCCACGGACCGTTTTTTGCCATCGACGTGGCCCGGGCGCTCAGCGACCGGCAGAGGATTGGTTGAGGCTTCAGAGGTAGGGTGGGTTTCCGTAACCCGACGCTGCAAATTTGCTGCTACTCTGGCAGGGCATGATTGCGAAATCCTTTATCCCCGGCCTGGCCAAGCCGCTTCACCTAAGCCGGTTCTTTTCCGAACCGGTTTCGCCGTCCATTTAATGTCAGAATTGACATATGCCGGAATCAATGTAAAGGTTTCATGTCTCAAGCCGGCAAGCCTCTCGTCTGGATGGAAGGAGAAATCAAGACTCCGCCGTTTTCAGGGGCGGGTCGGATTGAGGCCGGTGTGCTGTTGTGGCGATTGCAGCAGGGCGAAAACCTCGGCCTGCCGCATTCACGTCCCATGCCGGTCATAGGATTGCGTTGCCATGAGCTTCGCATCCGCGATGAAAACAAAAACTGGCGTATTTTTCTACCATCTCTCGACCGATGCCGTGGTCATTCTCGGCGTGAACAATAAAACGACCCGGAAGACTCCCTCAACGGTGTTGGAGAACTGCCAACGACGGTTAAAAGACTACCTTTCCATCCCATGAAACACGAAAAGAAGCAACGGCTCGAGGTTGCCGGATTCAAGGTGGGCTCTGCCGATGAATTTCTGGCCCTTGCTCCGGAAGAGAGCGCCCTGGTTGCTTTGCGGCTGTCTTTAGCCAAGGCGGTGCGCCGCCGCCGCTTGCGGCTGCGCTATTCGCAGGCGGAACTGGCGCGCCGCATCGGTTCGAGCCAGTCGCGGATCGCCAAACTGGAAGCCGCGGCATCTGACGTATCCATGGACCTTCTTTTCCGGGCGTTGTTTGCAACCGGCGCCAAAATGCGCGCACTCGACAAAGTTGTCGCCGCGGCGTGACGCGATCAAAAAAGAGGCGTGGTTTTTACGGGGCGAGGGTACCATGCCTGCAATTGCAGACACGGTTTCGTGTTATCGCGTAATCCGTGGTGGACTGGGCTTCCCGGCCGCTTAGATGATCTTGCACGGGATCAAGGCGTCTTCATCGATCCCGTAAACGGCACAGAGCCGGTGATAGCCGTCGGCGATCACGACCTTGCCGTTCGATGCGTCCCTGACGAGCAGGAGAGGAGACAGGCTCTGGCCTTTCCGGATTTTTTCCCAATCTTTATCGACGTGGAAATTGCTCACGCCCAGCAAGGAGAGCCGGGACGCCCGGAAAATATCCTTGGCCTTGAATTGCACAATTGGGGCGCGCTTGAGCTGACTGCTCATCTTGGCCACCTGCTCCTCATTATAAAGGAGGCTGAGATAGGATTCAGCCGCCGGGTAGTCGTGCACTTCCACGTCGGAAAGCCACGTGATCTTTTTTGGCTTTGCTTTTGTCATGGTGAGAAAGGGGACACCTGAGTGTTTCCCATTCCATGCGAACGGGAAGGGGAATTAGTCTAAATGGTCGGGCTGGTGAGATTCGAACTCACGACCTCTTGCACCCCATGCAAGCGCGCTACCAGGCTACGCTACAGCCCGAACAGAAGAAGGGTCAGCTAGCGGCAACCGGTGAAACGAGGCAAGAGCGTTTTTCGCCGTGAGCAAAGCCTTTGCCTATCAGACTGTAACTGCCGGTTGAAATTTCCCCCAAGCCAGTGCCTAATGGCGGCTGATGAAAGTCGTTGAGGCCCAAAAACGCATTGCCGAGCTCCGCGCCCAAGTGGCGCGGCACGACGAGCTTTACTACCGCCAGGCCGGGCCGGAGATCTCCGACTTCGACTACGACCGGCTGAAACGCGAGCTGGCCGACCTTGAGGCCAAGTTCCCTGACGCCGCCAAGGCTGCGGGCGCCGACTCGCCGACGGCACGCGTGGGCGACGACCGGCTCGAGGGTTTCACCACCTACCGGCACCGGCAGCCGATGCAGAGTCTCGATAACACGTATTCCGAGGCCGAGCTGCGCGAATTTCACGCCCGCCTGGTGAAACTGCTCGACCGCGAGGAACTCACCTACGTGATCGAGCCGAAGATCGACGGCCTGGCCGTCAGCCTCACTTTCGAAAAGGGTAAATTCGTGCGCGCCGTCACGCGCGGCAACGGCGTCGAGGGCGACGACGTGACGGCCAACGCCCTCACGATTCATTCGCTTCCGCGTGAGCTGAAAAAAACAAAAGGCGCGCCGATTCCGGCGGTGATCGAGATTCGCGGGGAGATTTTCATGACGCTCGCGGAATTCCAGCGCATCAACCGCGAACGCGAGGAAGCGGGCGAGCCGGTCTATGCGAATCCGCGCAACCTCGCTGCGGGCACGCTCAAGCAGCTCGATCCGCAGGAGGTGGCGCAGCGCAAACTCGAGATCGTGCTCTACGGTCTCGGTTACTGCGAGCCGGCCGAAGCCGCCGGCGAGACGCAGAGCGGCTATCATGCGCAGGTGCGGGCGTGGGGACTGCCGACCGTGGAAAAAATCTGGACCGCGCGCGGCGTCGACGAGATGTGGGCCGCGGTGCAGAAACTCGACCAACTGCGGCACAATTTTCCCTATGGGACGGACGGCGCGGTCATAAAACTCGACTCGCTCGCGCTCCAGCGCGAGGCGGGCAGCACGAGCAAGGCGCCGCGTTGGGCCATGGCCTACAAATTTGCCGCCGAGCGCGCGGAGACGCGGCTGCAGGCCATCACCATCCAGGTCGGCCGCACGGGTGTGCTCACGCCGGTGGCGGAGCTTGAACCGGTGCAGCTCGCCGGCTCGACCGTCGCGCGCGCCACGTTGCACAACCGCGACGAGATTGCGCGCAAGGACATCCGCGTGGGCGACTACGTTTATGTCGAGAAAGCGGGCGAAGTCATCCCGGCGGTGGTGGAGGTGAACCTGGCGCGGCGCAAACCGGAGTGCGTGCCGTTCCTTTTTCCAGAGAAATGCCCGGCGTGCGGCACGCCGGTGGTGCAATTGGAGGACGAGGTCGCGCTGCGTTGCCCGAATTACGACTGCCCGGTGCAGGTGCGGCGGCGCGTGCAGCATTTTGCCTCCAAGGCCTGCGTCGATATCGAGGGCCTGGGCGAAGCGATGGTGGATGCGTTCGTCGAGAAAGGCTGGGTGAAGAGCGTGGCGGATATTTACCGGCTGCGGCGCGAAGACTTGCTGACGCTGGGCAAGAACGTCGAGAAATCGACCGACAACCTCCTCGCCGCCATCAAGGCGAGCAAGCACGCGGAGTTGTGGCGTTTCATTCATGGGCTCGGCATCACGCACGTGGGCGCGGCGGCGGCGAAAGACCTGGCGGTGAGGTTCGGCAGCCTCGATGCGCTGGCGCATGCCAAGTTCGAGGATTTTATCGGTGAAAAGAAATCGAGCCTGATCGAAGGCATCGGCGGGACGATGGCGCAGGCCATCATCGAGTTTTTCAACGAACCGCGGAACCGGGCGCTCGTGAGCGAACTGCTCGCGCTTGGCGTGTCACCAGCTGCGCCCGCGCCGCGCGCCGCGGTGGGCACGGCACTGGCGGGAAAGACGTTTGTGCTCACCGGCACGCTGCCTTCGTTGACGCGCGAGGTGGCGACGGCACGCATCGAAGCTGCCGGCGGCAAGGTGAGCGGCAGTGTCAGCAAAAAAACCAGCTATGTGCTGGCCGGCGCCGAGGCGGGCTCGAAGTTGGAGAAAGCCCAGGCGCTCGGCGTGCCGGTGATCGACGAGGCGGAGTTCCTGCGAATACTAGGGTGATTGTAGGTCGGGGTTTATCCCCGACATGTTGGGCGTAAAGCCCAACCTGCAAAATTCCGATCAACGCTGGGCAATAGGTTCGCGGGCGTCGGGTTGCGCGTGCTCTCGGAAGATAACGTGGTCGAGCGAAAGCCGGCCCGCGCCGCTAATGCAAATCACGCAGAGCAGGAAGAGCACGAGCGCGGAGAACTCGAGCGACTGGCCGAGCGCGAAGAGGCCGTCCGGCCGGTGCACGATGAAGACCGCGCCGGCGAGGATGGGAATCTGCACGAGGGCGGCGAGGCGCGTGAGCAAGCCGAGGGTGAGCATCGCGCCGCCGACAAAATGCGCCAGGGCGACATAGTGCAGCAGCGTGGCCGACAAGAGCCAGGTTTCACCCGAACGAGAGAGCATGTTTATGAAAAAATCCGTGCGGACGTTCCAGATGAGCAAAAGGCCGCGGGCGAAGAGACCGAGGCCGAGGTAGATGCGGATGCAATCAAGCCAGAGTTCGCGGCGCGACTCCGCCCATGCCATGAGATCGTGGAGTTTTTGCATAGTCGTCTCCTGGGGTAGAGGGATTGTCAGACGGCGGGCGACATGCCCGCCGAACAACGCAAAATAACTGAAATAACGCCGGAGTCAACCGGGTGGGGCGTCGCGGTAGGCCGGGCTTTACGCCCGACATCAGTCTTTGCTGAAGCAATTCAAGATATTGTGCACATAAGCACAAAGGTGGAACGCGGCGTCCCGACGCGTTTATTCCAAGTCTTCCATTTGAGCGCGTCGGGACGCCGCGCTCCACCTATCATTGTGTCGTTTCCGGCCGCAGGACGATGCAGGTCGGGCTGGGAACCTTGATCAGAGTGTCGGTTTGCCTGGGCAGGCCGGTGTCCGGATCGATTTTGAAAACCGCAATCGTGCCGGAGTTCTGATGGGCGCAGAGCAACCAGGTGCCGGTGGAATCGAGGGTGAAGAAACGCGGCGTTTTCCCGCCGGCTGGCGTCAGGCCAACCAAGGAAAGCCTGCCATCGGGAGCCGTGCGATAAGTGGCGATGCTGTCGTTTCCGCGATTGGAAGCATAAACAAATTTTCCGGATGGATGAACATGAACCTCCGCTGCCGTGTTAATTCCTTTCCAATCGGAAGGCAGGGTCGAAATGGTCTGCAGTTCCGTGAGCTTGCCCTCGCTGGAGTCGTAGTGAAACGCCGTGAGGGTCGAAAGTATCTCGCTGATGACGTAGGCGAATTTTCCGTCCGGGGAAAAAGTGAGATGGCGCGGCCCGGAACCCGGCGCCAGGACTGTCGAGCCATGGCGGTCCAACGTGCCGCTGGCCGCGTCAAATTGATCGATCATCACTCTGTCGATGCCGAGGTCGCAGGCAAAAGCGAAGTGCTCGGCCGAATCCAGCGTGACGGAGTGCGCATGCGGGCCTTCTTGGCGTTTTGGGTTAGGGCCCCAGCCAGTGTGTTGTATAAGCGCAGTCGCCGTGTCCAGCCGGCCGTCGGCCTCCACCGGCAGGACGCAGACACTGCCTGTTCCGTAATTTCCCACGAAGACATAAGTGCCAGCCTGGTTGATCGTGATGCGAACGGGACCGCCGCCGCCGGAAGACTGCTGGTTGATCAGGGTCAATTTCGACGAGACCGGATCCACGGCAAAGGCGCTGACCAACCCGATCCGAGGCCCGGTAAGTGGCCCGGTGAAACCGACGGCATAAAGATATTTTCCGGTTGGATGCAGAATGATGAAAGAGGGATTGGGCGTTTCCACGGCCAGCCCCAATGGAACCAGCTCGCCCGTCTGGCCATTAAAACGAAAAGCGTAGATGCCTTTGCCTTCGTTGCCGGTGTAGCCTCCGACATACGCGATCGATGAGCCTGGGGAAATTGAGCTTTCGGTTGCGCGCGTGGCGGAAGCGCCGAAGGCGGAACAGAGGATGACTGTCCAAAGAATAGAACGGCGCAAAAACATGGTGAGGGATAGTTTTGACGATTGTAGGTCGGGGTTTATCCCCGACATTGGTCTTCGTGGAGGCTATGGCGGACAAATGTCGGGCGTAAAGCCCGACCTACAATCGAGCATCATCCAAAACCTACTGGCTTGTTGCAGGCTCGGCTTGCGGCGGTGGTGCACTGGAGGAGGGGGCTGGCTTGCCGTCCACGGTCGTTGGTTCCATCAGTTCCACCCGGGTGCCGTCCGGATCATAATAATTGATCTGCCGCTTGCGATTGATGCCGGCCCTGATCTCGGTGGGCGGCTTGCAGCCCTCGGGCAATTTGCGCGTCGCAAGGATGGCCTTGGCTTTTTCGACATCCGGGACCATCAGGCAAAAATGGTGCATGATAAAGAGGCGTTCGATGTCCGGCATCTTGGCGTAGAGCATCAACTCGAAAAAATCGGTCCCGTCCGGGACCTGCATGTGCACCCAGTTGAGCGTCTGGCCGTTGACACTGCCGCGCCAGATTTCCTTAAAGCCCAGGATGTCCCGGTAAAACTTCAACGACGGCTCAAGTTCGCCGACTGAAATCCCCGCGTGGAGCATGTGGTTGGAAATCCGCGTGGCGGGCAGGTGTTGGCCTTTATCCAGCATGGTCCAGCCATCCGGTGTGTATTGGACCACGTCGACGCTGTGGCCGTTGGGATCCTTGAAAGAAAAGTTAATATTCTTGCTGCCGCCCAGGGATGTTTTTTCCGGCACCTTGACGCCCTTCGAGGCGAGGTACTGGCGCATGGCCTCGGCATCGTCGACCAGGATGGCGATGTTAAACAACCGGTCCGAGCCGGGCGTTTTTTCAGGGAAAAGTTCAATTGTCTGATTGTCGTTGATCTTGATCCAGGTCAGGTGAACGGTGCCGTCTTTGTTGTACAGCGTGTAAGGCTCGGCAAAGCCCAGGAAGTCCTTATAAAATGCGCGGGATTTTTCGAGATCGTGAACGTAGAGCGCGTAATGCGAGAGACCGAGGATGCGCGGACGCTTGATCTCGGTGGTGCCTGGCGTCTGTGCAGCCATGTTTGAAGAAGGGATGATAGCGATCACCGCGGCGGCCAAGATAGCTGGATTGATGATTTTAAGCATGGGGGTACACGCCGATGGCTTGGAATGCGGACGAGAAGGCTGATTTTAATGAGAAAACCTCCGCTGATCGAAGAGTGGATCAAAGTCCTATTGCCGGGGTGCCGGGTTTTGGCCCTTTTCCCGGCTTTGGTGTGCTCGACACGGGTTTTGAAACCGGAGGCAGATCCCAGGCGTGCGGCGTGACTTGGTCGATATTGGGCGTGACGTCGGCATCGACATTATGAACCGCCCAGGCAATGCCGCCGTAAAGGATGTCCTGGAAATCTTTGCTGCCCCACATGCTGCTGTTGTGACCCAGCGAAGTGTAGAACACGCGGCCCTCGCCATACAGGTGCGCCCAGGTGGATGGATAGGGCGGTCGCACGTAAGGCTTGTAGAAATCGGTGATGGGCGCGCCCGGGGCCGCTTCCGGGTCCCTCATCGTATCCGTTTCAACCACCAGCAGGACATGGAGGTCGTGCGAAAAATCTATCAGCGAATACCACTCTTCGAAGATCGGCAGGACAGCGCCTTTGCCGGTTAAGCCGGGAAATTTCTGATCGGGAACGCGGGTATTGGAAATCTGCTGCACCCCGTGGACGATAAATCCCGCACCAAGCATGCGCTCGTACGGATCGGCCTGGTCGCCGAAGTTCTTGTAGCGCCACGTGCGGGCCTGGTTGGTGTTGGTGGCCATGGTTTCACCCGTGTGGAAGGTGTCCGCCGCTGAATGCACGCCGACGAAGCCTTTGCCATGCCTGATCGCGTCGAGGAGCGCGGCTTTGCCCGCGGCGGTCATCGGGGGATTTCCGTCCTTGCCTGCAGCCAGCAGGTCGCCGCTGGTGAAAAACATGAACGCGTCAAATTGCGCGAGATAGGCTGGCGTGAAGAGGCTGCCGTCCTTGGAAAATGTAAACTGGATGCCATGCTGGGCACCGGTCTCGGCGAGAACGAGTTCAACGAGACTGAGCTGGCCTCCATTTCGTCTGACGACGGCATGTTCGAAGTTCGAGCACTTCGAAAAGAAGAGCACCTTCTTGACGGGTGGCTGGGCGGGTGCGTCAGCTTGCGCGGAGACAATCAGGCCAAGGCCAAGCATGGCGGCACAAAGGATTATTTTGCGGAGGATCATGGGTAATTCGGTTAGGGAGTCGAAAAACCAGGCGATGCTCAACTGCGACCAACGATTTGGCCGGCGCTATGCATTCCGTGGGGGCCTCCACGATTGGAGATAGGAAAAATTTCGCAAGCCGTCAAAAGCGGTTGTTCGCTCTTCAGTTGCAATAGCGGAAATCTCACAAAATTTGGACACAATCACCTGCGGAATTCAGCTGATGCCAACTTTGCATTGAGCTACTGATTCAACGCGGGCTCATTGAGCTCGTGCAAACAAAGGCAGGCCAACGGCGCTCAGAGGCCTTTTTTCTGCAGCGCGGAGCTGAGTTCCTGCATGAAGGCCTGGACATCGGCGGGCGAGGGACGGTAGCCGGGCTGGCTGATTTCGGTCATGCCGGGGCGACCCATGTTGTCCACGATCCATTTGCCGGTGACGCCGTCGCTGAAGGTGACGGTGCCGCTGGCCAGCGCGTTGGGCAGGAGCGTGACGTTGTCCACGGTGATTTTGACCGCGCTGCCCCCGGGCGGGGCAGCGAAAGCCTCTGCATCGTCGGCGAGGTCGGGTTCCTCAGGCGCGGCAGCGGGGCCATCTGCAGGACTGGCCGGCGCGGCCTTGCCGATGTCAGTTGAGGCTTTGGGCGCGGCATTTTTCAGCTCGAGGCCGAGGTCGTCCACGAGGAAGCGCACATCCATGTAGGTGAGCGAAAGCTGGAACTGCTCGGAGAGCTTTTTCTGGACGGTTGAGAGGTTGTCGCCGGCGGCGACCCAACTGGTGACGGTTTGTTTCTGCTCGGGTGTGAGGGTCATGGCGGATGAAAGTGGAAGGCAGTAATTTGAACAAACAAAACGGGCTTGGCAATCAAGGCCAAGCCCGTGTGTGTATCAGTGCAGTTGTTGTAGGTAAATTACTTCGAGAGCTGGGTCTTGAGAAAATCGACGCTGCCGCGGGTGGCGGAGTCCTGTTCCATCATGTTGTCCACGGCTTTGCAGGCGTGGATGACGGTGCCGTGGTCGCGGCCGCCGAAGGCATCGCCGATTTCCTGGAGCGAATGCTTGGTGAGCGTGCGGGCGAGGTACATCGCGATCTGGCGCGGGATGGCGATGTTGTTGGGCCGGCGCTTGCTGGTCATGTCGCTGTGGCGGATCTGGTAGTGGTCGGCCACGCGTTTCTGGATGGTTTCGAGGGTGAGCTGGTTTTGCGCCTGCTCCATGAGGACGTCCTGAAGCAGCATCTCGACGGTCGCGAGGTCGAGGGCCTTGCTGGTGAGGGTGGAGTAGCTGGCGACTTTGATCAGGGCGCCTTCGAGGCGCCGGATGTTCTTGGAGATGTGCTGCGCGATGAAGTTGGCAACGGGCGCCGTGAGGTCGAACTTGATGTTGGCGGCCTTGGTGCGGAGGATGGCGAGGCGCGTCTCGAAATCCGGCGGCTGGATGTCGGCGGGCAGGCCCCACTCGAAGCGGGAGACGAGGCGCGACTCGAGTTTCTGGATTTCGCTGGCGCGACGGTCGCTGGAGAGGACGATCTGTTTGCTGGATTCGAAGAGATCGTTAAAAGTATGGAAAAATTCCTCCTGGATGCGTTCCTTGCCGGCGAGGAACTGCACGTCGTCGAGGAGCAGCACGTCCATGTGGCGGTAGCGCTGGCGGAACTTGGTCAGGCTGTTCTCCTGCAGGCCCTGGATGAACTCGTTGGTAAATTTTTCCGTCGAGAGGTAGGCGACCCTGGCATCGGGGTTGTTGCGCAAAATGCAATGCCCGATGGCGTGCATGAGGTGGGTCTTGCCGAGGCCGGTGTCGCCGTAGATGAAAAGAGGGTTGTAGGCCTGCGCCGGGGCCTGGGCGACGGCGAGTGAGGCGGCGTGGGCCATCTGGTTGTTGGAGCCGACGACAAAGTTCTCGAAAGTATTGCGCGGGTTGAGCGTACCGCTGAAGGCGCCGCTGCGTTCATCGTAGCGCAGCGTGCGGCGGGCCGCGGGCTTGACGCGCGTGGAGTCGCCCGCGGAAGCATGCGGCGCGGCGTGGTGGTGCGGGGCGTTTTTGGCCGCGCGGGAGGCATCGGTGCGCTTCAGCGTGACATTGACCAGGCGGCCGGCGTTGAGGCGAAGGCGCTGGGTGATGAGATCCAGGTAGTTATCGTGAATCCAGATCGCCGCGAAGTCGTTGGGCACGCCGAGGGTGATCGAATCCTCCGTCGCCTCAAGGCACAGGATGGGTTCAAACCACATCTGGAAGACATCTTCCGGAAACAGGCTTTTAAAGTCGCATTTGACCGTTTCCCAAAGGCTGGGAGACAACGAAAGAGATGGCATGGGAAAGCGCTAAGTGTTGATTTTATTCACATCGGGCCATCGGCGGGCTCCTGACACGTTGGTCGGGCGGGCGTCCATGCGCTGAAGTGGGGAAAAAAGCCGGTTCTGGTCACACAAATTGATGGCATAAAGTTGAATGATAGATAAAATGCTGGTGGCCAATGTTTAAAGTAACAAATCCCTGTGGAGCAAATGGACGATGCACAACTGACGTGAGAAAGAACAGCCGAGAGTCGCGAGAAAGCAGACGCGGATGCGAAGTAACATGAAAGCAAAATCGCATTTCAAGAGCAACTTTCTCTCAACTTATTCACAGTCGGACTGAGCATAACTTTTTCGTTTTTTGTGTTGCGTCCGGCGGCGTGGAATCCTTCGTCACTTTCAGGCCAAATCGTAGTGCTTTTTGCAATACGTTCCTCAGAGGAGACGCGGATGTTACAGGGGTGTTACGCGGGCGTCACGGCGCCAGGGCCGGCGCGGGATCGACCCATTTTCCGTGCTCCTTGATGAGCGCGATGAGGCGTTCGTCGGCCCCGGACTGCGGGAGATTGTACTGCACGCACTGCTTGCCGACGTAGAGGTTGATTTTTCCCGGCGCGCCGCCGACGTAGCCAAAATCGGCGTCGGCCATCTCGCCGGGGCCGTTGACGATGCAGCCCATGATGGCGATTTTTACGCCCTTGAGGTGGCCGGTTTTTTCGCGGATGCGCTGGGTGGTCGTCTGCAAATCGAAAAGCGTGCGGCCGCACGAGGGGCAGGCGACGAACTCCGTTTTCGAGCTGCGCGCGCCGGCGCCCTGCAGGACGTTGTAGGCGAGCTTGGCCGAGCGCGCGAGGTCGGCCTCGGTCTCGATGCTCACGAGGTCGCCGAGGCCGTCGCAGAGCAGGCCGCCGGTGAGAAAACTGGCCTCGAGCAGTTTCGAGAGAAAACTGTTGTCGCCCTGCATGGCGGTGGCCGGCGTGTTGCGAACCCAGATCGGCGCGCGTGAGCCGAGCTTGCGCAATTCCCCGGCGAGCTGGCGGTAGGCGCCGACGGCGTGCGCGGCCGAGGCGGCGGTGGCCGAAAGGGTGAAGATCGCGTTGGTGTCGCCGAGTGAGCGCAGCGCGGCGGCCAGCGGAGGAAAATCCCCGGGCGCGATGTCGCACGCGAGCACCTGGCCGTGGTCGCGGGCGAAGGCGGCAAAATCGCGCAGGATCGCGTCGTCACCGGCGGTGAAGCGGCGGAGCAGGACCAGCGCAGTTTTCGTTTTCTTGTCTTCGATTTTAGATTTTAGATCGGCGGGCGTGATCGCGGCGGCAAGTTCGAGCACGACAAAAACAGGCGAAGCTGCGGCGGCCTTCAGGCTCGCGCCGACCTGCGCGAGGTCGGCCGCGGTCGCGATGGGCACGAGCACGCCCTCGATCGGCGTGTCTTTTAATTTCTGGCTGTGGATGGCGGATGATGGATCGGCCAGTTCGGCGAGGGAGGCGCGCACGATGACGCGGGGCGGCTGCTCCGGCCCGAGCCGGCACGCCGGCGCAAGTTCCATCTCTGAAATCACCCGCCGTTCAAAAACGAACGGATCAATGGAGTCGTGTTGGTCTGTGCCGGAATGACTAATGACCAATGGCGAATGACGAATGGAGGATTGGTCGGAACCATTCGCCATTCCCCCTGGCGCATCGCGCCAGAGGGCCATCGCCTTGTCGGCGATGGCGCGGGCGACGGGAATTTCATAAACGCTGTCCTCGGTGAGCGAGACGCGGATGGTGTCGCCGAGGCCGTCGAGCAGGAGCGAGCCGATGCCGATGGCGCTCTTGATGCGGCCGTCCTCGCCGTCGCCGGCCTCGGTCACGCCGAGGTGCAGCGGGTAGGGCCGGTGGGCGGTGTCCATGCGCGCGGCGAGCAGGCGGTACGTCTGGATCATGATCTTCGGGTTGCTCGCCTTCATCGAGAGGATGATGTCGTGGAAGCCGTGGGCCTCGCAGATGCGCACAAACTCGAGCGCGCTTTCGACCATGCCGAGGGGCGTGTCGCCGTAGCGATTCATGACGCGGTCGGAGAGCGAGCCGTGGTTGGTGCCGATGCGCAGCGCGCGGCCGAGCTCCTTTGCGCGCTTGACCAGCGGCGAGAACGCGTCGTGCAGGCGTTGCAGCTCGCGCTCGTAGTCGGCGTCGGAATATTCGCGGACGTTGAATTTTTTCTTGTCGGCATAGTTGCCGGGATTGACGCGGACTTTTTCGACGTGCTCAACCGCTTCCATCGCGGCCTGGGGCAGGAAATGGATGTCGGCCACGAGCGGTACATGGGCGAAGCCGGCGGCGGAAATTTTCTGGCGGATTTCGCGCAGGCACTTGGCCGCGGCGGGATTGGGCGCGGTAATGCGGACGATTTCGCAGCCGACCTCGGCGAGCGCGATGGACTGCCTGACCGTCGCCTCAATGTCCTGCGTGTCGCTCGTGGTCATCGACTGCAGGCGCAGGGAATTTTTTCCGCCGACGCCGACGGTGCCGACCTTAACCTCGACGCTCGGGCGGCGGATGGTGCGAAAACGTGATGCGCAGTAGCTCATGGCAGGAGGTGATCAATGACCATGAAAACGGCCAAGGCAAGACGTCGCGATTATTTGCCCGGCTGCGGCGCGGCGGCGGCCGCGGCTTGTTCTTCCCTGGCATCCCTCACCCAGCGGCGGACGTCAAAGATGTTCACATAAAGGATCATCGACAGGAGCAGGACGAGAAAGACTCCCTGGGTGGCGGCGACAATGTTGATCGGCAGCGCGCGGCCGCGGAGTTTGGCGATGGTGGCAAATACAATCTGGCCGCCATCGAGCACGGGAACGGGGAGCAGGTTGACGATGGCCAGGTTCACGTTGATGAGGATCGTGAACATAACCACGGCGAGCAGCCCGGCTTCAGCGGCGGAATGAAAGATGTGCACGATCCCGACCACGCTGCTGAGCTTGGAAAGACCAATGTCGGAATGCGGATTGAGCAGGCTCCACAGCGTGCGAAAGGTCATCAGGACGTTGTCGCTCACCTGCGTGAAGGGATTCGGATGGGTGAGGCGGGAGCTGGTGGTGAAATCGAGCCCAAGGTCGGCCGGATTCTTGGCGCCGGGGCGCGGCGGCAGCGTAAGGGTGAGTTCGGTTTGGTCGCGGAGAATTTTAATGGCGACGGCCTGGCTGGCGTGCGCGGCAAGGTAATCCTGCCAGAGGGAGAGGCTTTGCACGGGCGTAGCGTCGAGACGGAGAATCTGATCCTTCGGTTTCAGGCCGATGCGCTGGCCGGCCGAATTTTCCGGTGCCGTGAGGATGATAAGGTCATAGGCGGGTGAAATGCCGATGCGGCGGATTTGCTCGTCGCCTGAAAGGCGCGGATGCAGCGTGACGGTGAGCGTCTGGCCTTCGCGTAGGATCGTGAAAACGTTTTGGGGCTGGCCGTCGGGCCCGCGGCCACTGCTCATGATGAGCGTCTGGGTGAGGTCGGACCAGTCGGCGACTTTCCGGCCATCGATGGCCAGGACGGTATCGCCGATGCGCAGGCCGGCGAGCGAAGCGGGGCTGGGCGCTTTCGTGCCATCGTCGACGGTCTGCGAGACGTAACCGATGCGCGTGGTGGCTTCTTCGCTGCTCGTGGGCTGGCCGTGAAGCCAGACCACGCAGGCGAGCGCAAAGGCGAAGAGAATGTTGAAAGCTGCGCCGGCGAGGAAGATGATGACTTTGCTCGTGTAGGTGATGGGCGGGAGTTTCGCGACATCCGTGGCGCTTTTGCCCTCGAGCGCGCCCAGGTCGGCGAGTTGCGGCAGGAGCACGTAGCCTCCCAACGGTATCCATGAGACGCGGTATTCGACCCCGCCGCGGTACCAGGAGAATATTTTTGGCCCGAAGCCGATGGAGAAGCGTTCGACGTGGGCGCCGCGCCAGCGCGCCGCGAGAAAGTGCCCGAGCTCGTGCACAAAGATCGAACCGCCAAAAAACAGCACAACGAGGAACCAGGCCCAGGTGTTGGTGGCGAGAACGTGCAGGAGGTCGGTGAGCATGGCGATCAGGTCGAGGCCGGCAGCAGGCTGGTGGCGACGCGGCGGGCGTCGGCATCCAAGGCTAAGACTGCGGCGAGGTCGGCCGGTTCAAAATTTGCGACATTTTGCAAAGTTTGCTCGATGATTCGTGGAATGGCAAGGAACGACGCGCGACCGTCGAGGAAGGCGGCGACGGCCACCTCGTTGGCGGCATTGAAAATGGCGGATGCTCCGCCGCCCGCTTCCATGGTTTCGCGGGCGAGGCGCAGGCAGGGGTAGCGCGTTTCATCCAGGGGGCGGAACTCGAGGGAGAAAAGTTTTTGCAGATCGACCGGCGCATCCACGCCGGGCGCGCGCCCGGGAAACAGCAGCGCGTGTTGGATCGGAAACGTCATCGAGGGAGGGGCGAGCTGGGCGAGCATGGTACCGTCGGTAAACTCGACGAGGCAGTGCACGATGCTCTGGGGATGGAGCACGGCCTGGAGTTGCGCGGGCCGCAGCCCGAAGAGCCATTGCGCCTCGATGAGTTCGAGGCCTTTGTTGGCGAGCGTGGCGGAGTCGATGGTGATCTTCGGCCCCATCGACCAGTTGGGATGCTTGAGCGCGTCGGCGACGGTGACATGCGCGAGTGCGCTGTCGGGCAGGTCGCGGAAGGCGCCGCCGCTGGCGGTGAGGGTCACGCGAGCCGCGTGCGCCACGTCGTGTCCGGCCAGGCACTGAAAAACGGCGTTGTGCTCGCTGTCCACGGGCAGCAGGCGCGAGCCGCTGGCCCGGGCCGCGGCCATGACGAACTTGCCGGCGAGCACGAGGATTTCCTTGCTGGCGAGGGCGAGGTCTTTTTTCGCGGCGAGCGCAGCGAGCGCGGGCTGCAGGCCGGCGGTGCCGACGACGGCGACGAGCACGAGGTCCGCCTCGGGCAGTTGCGCGAGTTCGACGAGGCTGCCTGCGCCGCCGCGAAGCTGGGTGCCGGCCGGGAACAGGTTTTGCTCGCGGGCCCCGGTGTAGGCGGCGTCATCGAAGAGCGCGACGTGGCGCACGTTGAAATCGCGGGCGATGCGCGCGAGCGGTTCCGCATTGCGGGCGGCGGCGATGGCGACGAGCTCGAGCTTGTCGCGGTGCGCGGCGATGACCCGCAGTGCATTTTGGCCGATGGAGCCGGTGGCGCCGAGCAGGACGACGCGTTTTTTGGAGGAAGCTTTGGTCACAGGAACCGGCACGTTACTGGCCGTCGGGGCTGAGACAAAAGTAAAAAAGAAAATAACCGATGGGCGCGGCGAGGATCAGGCTGTCGGTGAGGTCGAAGGCCCCGCCGATGCCGGGGATGAGCTGGCCGGTGTCCTTGACCTCGGCGCGGCGCTTGATGATGGACTCGACAAGGTCGGAAGTGATGGCGGCGGCGGCGATGGGCATGGCCATGAGCGCGGCGCGCAGCGGCGTGAAGTCGTCGGGGAAATAGGGGCCGCCTAATTGCTCGGAGTGGCCGAGCCGGGCCAGCAGCGCCCCGATGCCGGCGGAGACAGCGATTCCGCCGAAGGCCCCTTCCCAGGTTTTTTTCGGACTGATGTTGGGAGCCATCTTGTGGCGGCCGAAGGCGAGCCCGGTGAGGAGCGCGCCGACGTCGCAGAACTTGGCCACGGCCACGAGCCAGAGGCCGAGGGCGAGGCCGATGTACTTGTCGTCGTACAGGACAACGGTGCGCACGAGAAACTGCAGCATGAACGGCACGTAAAGCACGCCGAAGAGCGTGGCGGCGAGCGTCTCCATGCGATTGTGCGGCTCGCGTTCGCCGAGGATGCGCAGGGCAAAAAGGATCACGGCGCCCGCGAGCACGTCGGTCGTCTGGATGGAGCGGTCCTCCAGGTAATAAGGCGCGAGCACGATGATGGCGCCCACCGTGAGGCCGAGGCGGTCGAAGGGATCGAGGCCGGTGCGCTTGAGCATCTGATAGAACTCAGCCTGCGTGGCGCAGGCGAGCAGGGCGATCAACCAGACGCCGCCCGGCGGGCCTAAATAATGGATGGTGGCGATGGCCACGACCCAGAGAAGGACGGTACTAAGGATGCGTTGAAGCACTGAATTTGGAGACGGCTGCTATTTTGCCGCGGGCGGGGTTTTGACCTGTTCGCTCGTGAGCCCGAAGCGCCGCTCGCGCTGCGCAAAGGAGGCGATGGCCTCGACGAGATCGGCCTTGGTGAAGTCGGGCCAGAGCACGGGGCTGAAGATAAACTCGGCGTAGGCACTTTGCAGGAGCAGGAAATTGCTCACGCGCATCTCGCCCGAGGTCCGGATGACGAGGTCGGGGTCGGGCAGGTCCGCGGTGTAGAGGTAGCGGCTGAAAGTGGTCCAGGAGGAGTCGTTCAGCTTTTCATGGCCGGCGGCGACGGCCGCGGCGTAGGCACGGGCGGCATCCACCATTTCGTTGCGCGAGCCATAGTTGAGGGCGAGGACAAGGGTGTAGTCGGTAAAGTGGGCGGTGGCATCGAGCGCGCGCTGGAGCTGGGTCTGGACCGGCCCGGGCAGCTCGTGGGTGCGTCCGATGGTGCGCAGGCGCACCCGGTCTTTGACCAGGTGCTTGATTTCGCGCTTCAAAAAGAACTCGAGCAAATGCATGAGCGCGCCGACTTCCGCCGCGGGGCGGTGCCAGTTTTCAGCGGAAAATGCGTAGAGGGTGATGCAGCGGACGCCGAGTTCGCGGGCGGCATCCACGATTTCGCGCACGGTCTCGACGCCGCGGCGGTGGCCTTCGATGCGCGGCAGCCGGCGCTGGCGGGCCCAGCGGCCATTGCCATCCATGATGATGGCAATATGGGCGGGGATTTTTGGCGGAGTGTCCACTTTGGCTGAAATTAGCCCGTCTTTGGCGTCGTTGTCGTCGTGGGCTTCGGCGCGACCGGGGGAAGATGACATGGTAAGTTCGCGCGGATTTAGTGACGTAGTGTGGAGTTTGACAAGGGCGAAGGGCGGGCAAACCTTAAACCCATGGCCCAACCCCTCGCACCGGCGGAAATTCAGGCGGCACTCGCGGCTCTGCCGGGCTGGGCGTTCGAGCGCGACGCGCTGGCAAAAACTTTTCAGTTCAAAACCTTTCGCGAGGCCATGGGTTTCATGGTGCGCGCGGCCTTCGAGGCCGAGGCGATGAACCACCACCCCGAGTGGACCAACGTCTATAATAGGGTGGCCGTGCGGCTCAATACGCACGATGTCGGCGGCAAAGTCACGGCCAAGGACGTGGAGTTGGCGGGGCGGATCGAAAAGATTTCAAGGTGATGGCGGCCAAGTGGCCTCGCCATGCACGGAACAGATGACTTTGACCCCGCCTTGCCCGTCGGGCTCCAGGCTGTAGGTACCGCCCGATGGGCATTTGGGAAGTTCGCCCAGCGGTTTGCCGGGTCCGATCAAGTCGTCCAATTCGGTCGGAGGATGCCCCTGATCGACCGTGAACTGTTGCGCGGCTGCGGAAATCGTCCGCTCGTTGTAGGCGCACATCTTGAGCCTGGACGTCTGCCGGACTTTATTGAAAGCCGGGATGGCCATCGCGGCGAGGAGGCCGATGATCACAATAAAGACGAGCGCGCCAGCGCCGCCACCGAGTCGGCCGCCGGGAGTGAAGAAGGCAAAAAGATAGGCGAACGGATTGCGCCCCACCTTGAAGGCAAATTGGTCATCCCGCAGGGCGAGCAGATTCTTCGTGCGTTGCGAGAGCGTGGGGTAGGGTGAGGTCAGCTCGTGCCAGGAAATAAAGAACCCGCGTTCCTGTGTGTGCTGGGAGGCGAAAGCGGCGGGATCGAGCGTCCGGCCCTGTTGCTTGCCGCCGCTGAGGGTGAGCATGGCGCGCAGGGCCGCGTCGAGATTTTCCGCGGCAAATGCGCCATAACGGTCGCAGGAGGCTTCGCACGCGCGCAAATAGGCCGGGCCGATCAGCGGCGCAAAAATACCGGGGGCGAGCAGGGTGCGTTTCCAGATGTGGTTGCTTTTGATATGGCCGAGTTCGTGGCCGAGGATGAAACGCAGCTCGGGGGAATCCGGCCCGAATGCTTCAAGGAAATCGGAATAGACCACGACAAAGGTCCTTCCGGAAAATTTGGTGGCGAAGGCATTGAGGGCGCCGCCGGCCTGCAAGACGTAGAGCTGGGGAATCTTGGTCACGCCAAGCTTCTGGCAGGCGCTGAGAAAAGCGGCGTGCAATTGCGGAAGCTGTTTCTCATCGACGCGCACCGCCTCGGACTTGAGGTGGGCGATCAGCAAGCCATGGCCCAGCCAGATGAGGAAGGCCAGCAGGGCGGCGTAAAGCAGTCCAATGATCGTGACGGCGAGAACGAGCCAGATGAGCAACGAGATGATGAGTACAAACGTGTGGTACGTTTTTTCCTTCGGCAGGTTGAGCGTGCCGACCGTGAGCGATGACGGAAGCGTGGAAGCGGGGGTATTCATGAGCCTCGACCTAGAGGAAAGCGGGTCCTAAAACAAGGCCAACCGGGCGTCGTTGTCTTGACCATGGAACCAGGCAGGATTGGCTTCGCCCATGAAAGTCGCCTTCATCAGCGGGACGAGCATGGCCCGGTCGGACTTGTTTGCGGAGTGGGAGACGCGCACGGTCGAAACCCGCCACGGCGCGGTGGCCTGCCGGACGCACGGGGATTTCGTGTTCATTAACCGCCACGGCCCGGCGGCACCGCTGCCGCCGCACCGCATCAACCACCGCGCGAATATCCGCGCCCTCGCCGACCTTGGCTTTCCCGATGTCGTCGCGATCAACTCCGTGGGGTCGCTCCAGCCGGGGCTGCCGCCGGGCACGCTCGTTGCATGCAGCGATTATGTGTGCCTGCAGGAAGGGCCGCAGACGTTTTTCGACGATGAATTGAAGGGTGGCGCGCCAGGCATCGAGGGCAACTTGATCCCGCTGCTGGCGGCGAAGCTCGCGCCGGAATTTGCGGTGCAACCGGGAAAAACCTATGTGCAGATGCGCGGGCCACGCTTCGAGACCAAGGCGGAGATCCAGGTCATCAAAGGCTGGGGCGACGTCGTCGGCATGACCGCGGCGCACGAGGCCGACCTGTGCCGCGAGGCCGGCCTGCGCTACAATCTGCTCGCGATGGTCGACAATTACGCGAACGGCATCGCCGGCGCGGACGTCGACTTCGAGAAATTCCGCGACCTCGTGCAGGCGAACCAGGAGAAAGTGAACCGGCTGTTTACCCGACTGTTGGAAATTTTCGCGTAGGAATCTTTTCGATACGGAACTCAGGAAGCCGGGGAAAATGAATAATGTGCGCGAGAATTTTTCCTTCCTGCTTTCCTGAGTTCCACCTAAAATTTCATCATGAACAAAACCATCGGCGTCATCGGGCTGGGCATCATCGGCGGGACCTGGGCGCGGAATTACGCGGCCGACGGGGTGTTGGCGGGCTGCTGGAACCGCACGCCGCAGCCGCAGATGCCGGCGTGGAAAAACACGCCCGAGGAAGTGGTGACGGCGGCGGACATGGTGCAGATCGTCGTGGCCGATCCGCCGGCGGTCGCGGGCATCCTGGAAAAAATCCTGCCGTGGCTCGGGCCGGGCAAGATTGTCGTGCAATCGAGCACCATTGACCCGGCCAGCAGTGAAAAATTTTCCGCGCAGGTGACGGCGAGCGGCGCGCGTTACCTCGAGGCGCCGTTCACCGGCAGCAAGCCCGCGGCGGAGAACCGGCAGACGGTGTTTTTTCTCGGAGGCTTCGCGGGGCTGGTCGCGGAGGTGGAGCCGTTGCTGTCCCGGATCTCGGCCCATCGCTTTCACCTCGGCACCGGAGCGCAGGCGGCATCGGTCAAGCTGGCGCTGAACCTCAATATCCTGGCGCAAATGGAAGGGCTGGCCGAGGCGCTGACCATCGCGCGGCGCGCGGGCGTCGGCGACGAAATGTTTTTCCGCGTGCTGGAGAAAAATGTCGCCTACTCGGGCCTGGTTAAACTGAAGGAGCCGAAATTGCGCGCGGGCGATTTCTCGCCGCAATTCTCGGTGAAGCACATGCACAAGGACATGCGTCTGGCCACGGGCATGGTCCATTCGACCGGCTCAGGACAAGCCGGCGCAAACGCGATGCCGCTGCTCGAAACACTGCGCGAACGGCTACGGCAGGTGGAGGAACACGGTGGGGCCGACGAGGATTTTTCCGCGCTGATCAAGCTGCTGTGATGCATTTTCGCGCGGATGTCGCGGATGGGCGCGGATAATTCTTTTTGTCATTCTTCGCTTTGCTCAGAATGACAATTGCCTCATCCGCGTCATCCGTGGAAAAACAAACGACTTTCAATATTATCCGCGGTAAAATTCCTCATTCCGTCTTAAAAATTTGCCACGACGAGGGAGGGAGACATCCTGTTGAAACCATGAGCGACTTTGTCCAGGCCGCGCAGATTACCGAAGCGAAGCAGATGTTCGACCGGCTGCGGGCCAACCTGCGCCGCACGATCAAGGGCAAGGACGATGTCATCGGGCAGGTGCTGGTGTGCCTGGCGGCGGGCGGGCATTTGCTGATCGAGGATTTGCCCGGTCTCGGCAAGACGACGCTGGCTTACGCGCTGGCGCGCTCGATGGACTGCACGTTTGCGCGCATCCAGTTCACCAGCGATTTGCTGCCGAGCGACGTGACGGGCGTGGCCATCTACGACGAGACGGTGAAGGAGTTTGTTTTCAAACGCGGGCCGGTCTTCGCCAGCATCGTGCTCGCCGACGAAATCAACCGCGCCACACCTAAGACGCAGTCTGCCCTGCTTGAAGTCATGGATCGCGGCAAGGTGACGGTCGATGGCCAGACGCATGCGGTGGGCGCCCCCTTCATGGTTTTCGCGACGCAAAACCCGGTCGATTACGAGGGGACGTTTCCGCTGCCGGAGAGCCAGACCGACCGCTTTCTCATGCGGCTGCAGATGGGTTATCCGCAGAGCGCGGACGAATTGGACATTTTGCGCACGGCCAGCCTGGGTTACGACGCGATCGAGATCAACCCGGTCGTGACGCGCGGCGACGTGATCAAGCTGCAGGCGCTGGCGCGGCAGGTGTTCGTGGAGGACAGCGTGCTGGAATTCATTTTAAAGATCGTCGCAGCCACCCGCACGGAAGCGGAATTCAGGGCGGGCATCAGTGTGCGCGGCGGGCTGGCGCTGCGGTGCGCGGCCCAGGCGCGTGCGCTGGTGCAAGGCCGCGATTTCGTGGTGCCGGAGGATGTGACGGAAATGACCGCGCCGGTGTGCGCGCACCGGCTGGCGCTGGCCCGGCCGGCCGGCGATGCTCTGGAGGAGCGGCGCACGGTGGTGGCTGCGCTCAAGCGGATTCTGGCCGCGATTCCGGTGCCAGTCTGAGCGCACAAATCCCAAATACCAAAGCGCCAAACTCCAAAAAATTTCCAATGAATAAGCAGAGTTGGATCTTTGATGTTTTTTTGGGTTTTGCCGTTTGGATTTTGGAATTTTCGCGTCCATGACAACAAAAGCTGGAGTCATGGGCGCGGATTGGGCCAGTCCGGGTTCGTCCGTGCGGTGGTGGCGTGATTTCAAATGGAGCACGCTGCTGTGGTCGCTGGTTTTTCCGGCGCGTTCGGAAAGCATAGCGCCGACGCTGCCGGGCCTGTTGCTTATCGCGCTGTCGCTGGGCATCGGTTCGGCCGCCTACAATACGGGAAACAACATCCTCTTCATTGCGCTGTCGCTGCTGCTCTCCTGCCTGATCCTGAGCGGCGTGTTGTCGTGGCTGAATTTTTCCGGCCTGCGCTGGCGGCTGGTGCCGGGACCGGCCTTGCGCGTGGGGCACGACGCGGCGGTGGCGTTGGAGTTGCGCAGTGCGAAGAAATTTTTGCCGACCTACGGGCTGTGGTTTGACCTGCGGACGATGAATACGTCCTATGGGACCCATTCGATATCCCCAGGGCAGGCCGATTCAGGATCGGGCGAAAAAAAATCCGTCCGCGAAATTCTGGCGGCGGTGGACAAGGCGGAAACCCGCGCCCGGCTGTTTTTGCGCGACCGGCTCGACGCGGGCGAAGAGGCGCACCTGGAATGGATTTTCCAGCCGGCGCGACGCGGCATGCTGCGGCTGGAGCTGTCCGGGGTGGGGTCGTTGTTTCCGTTTGGATTTTTGCGCAAAACCCTGGGTGGCGGGTTGCGGCGAGAGGTCGTGGTCTGGCCGGCACCGGTCGAATATCGGGGTGAGCGTACGGCGGTGGCGCGGCGGCCGCAGGCCGGCGAACGCGTGGCGCGCGTGGGCAGCAGCGCGGATTTGCTGGCGCTGCGCCGCTATGAGGCGGGCGATTCGCACCGTCTCATCCATTGGAAAGCGAGCGCGCGGCTGGGCAAACTGGTGGTGCGGCAGTTTGCCGCGGAGAGCGCGGAGGGTTTCACGCTGTGGCTGCGCACGACGGCGGAGGTATGGACGCGGGCGGAACAGTTCGAATTGCTCGTGAGTTTCGCGGCGACGCTGGCGGAGGATTTGTTTCGCGCGGGCAAACTATTGTGCGCCGTGGTGAACGATGGGCCGCCGCTGGCTGTGCGCGGCGTGCGCGACCTGGAGGAATTCATGGACCAACTTGCCGTGGTGGCGTGCGTCGATGGAGAAAAGCGAAAAGCGGAAGGCGAAAAAGTTTTTTTGGTGAAACAAAATATCATCACGTTCGCGCCGGACGGGGCGCGGGGAGTGGCCGCCTATGTCGATGGAGAAAAAACGGCCGCAGCTTAACCTCGATGAGCTGCACCAGCTCAAGTGGCTGCTGGGTGGCGCGCTCGCGCTACTCTCGGCGTGGTCGGTGCCGTATCTCGACGTCAATGCGTGGGTGCTGATGCTCGCCCTGACCGTGCTGGTCCCGCTGATGTTGCTGCGGCCGGATTGGGCGGCGCGCTGGCCGGCCTGGGCGCACTGGCTGGTGTTTCCATCCGTCGTGCTTTTTTTTGCTGGCGATCTTTACCTGACGGGGGAGGTGCTGCCGGCGTTTGTCCGCCTGACCTTGCTGCTGTTGATTTATCGCGGCACGAGCTTGCGCAAGCGGCGCGACGACTTGCAGCTCATTGTGCTGGGCCTGCTGCTCATCGTGGTGGCCGGCGTGCTGACGGTGTCATTGGCGTTCGCCGCGCAGATCCTGGCTTTCACGGCGTGTGCGCTGGTGTTCATGCTGATCATCACCCTGGTCGAGGCGAAGGAAGCGGGTGAGAAAATTTTTAAAAGTGAAAAATCGGGAAACGTGCCGGCCTGGACGCGGGTGCAGTGGCGTCCGTTGTTCGCCCGGCTGCGCGCAGTGATGGACTGGCGCGTGGCGGTGCTGGGTTCGGTGTTATTTTTTGGCGTGGTGGGCGTATCGGCGCTGCTGTTCCTGACTTTTCCGCGCTTTGAGCTGGCGAACAGTTTGTTTCTCGACCGGCTGGTCACGCGGCATACGCACTCGGGATTTTCCGACACGATTCGCTTTGGCGACGCGACGGACATCACCCTGGACACCAGCGTGGCGTTGCGGGTGGAAGTGCCCGACCCGGCGAAACTGCCGGCGGAGCTTTACTGGCGCATGATCGTGCTCGACGAGTATCACGATGGCGAGTTTCGCGCGTCGGCGGTGCTGCGCAATCAGGACCAGCTATTCTTCAACGAAAGCTCCTTGACAGGAGATGAAGGCGGCGGGTCTGGTGTCTGGACCTTTTACTTGGAACCGGGCGTGAGCCGCTACCTGCCGCTGGTGGGCGGGTTTGCCACATTGAGACTGGGTGCGCGAACCGATCTGCGCGCGAACCTCACGACGCGGGTGGTCGCGCTGCGCAGCGATCCAGCGACGCTGGTGGCATATCGCGTCACGGGCATGCCCATGGCGGCCACCCTGCCAGCGGCGATGCCGGGAATGGGGGTGCGCAGCCTGGGAACCATGGCCGAAAGCGACCGGGCGGCGCTGAGAAAATTGGCCGGCGAAATCGATGGCGGAGCCCACCTGGGCGCAACGGAATTTGCTCGGCGGGCAACCAAGTGGCTGGCGCAGCGGCACGGTTATGCCTTGCAGATGCAGCTGCCCCCGGGTGCGGGCGATCCGCTGGTGCGCTGGCTGCGCTCGCCAGCGCCGGGACATTGCGAATTATTCGCCGGCGCGCTGACGATGCTTGAGCGCGCGGACGGTCATCCGGCGCGGGTGGTGGCGGGTTTTGAAGGCGGCGATTGGAACGGGTTCGAGAATTACCTCATGGTGCGCAACAGCGACGCGCATGCGTGGTGCGAGGTTTACGATGACACTGCGCGTGTGTGGCAGCGCGTGGATCCGACGCCGGGTGCGACGATTGCCATCGACGAAGTGGCGGCTCTAGCGGAACCTTTGGCGCGCCGCGTGGCGGCCCGAAGCTGGTCGGCGCGTTTCGACAGCCTGCGCATGCTGTGGTACCGGCACATCGTAAATTTTGACCAGCGCAGCCAGCGCGAGACGTTGCGGGCCGTGAAAGACGCGACGCAGCAGATCGGCCTGCGCCTGAGTGCGGTGGCTGGGCGCATGGTGGCGGAGGTGCGCGCCTGGTTGAGCGCGCCATGGAACGGGCGACGCAAGGCGAAATTTTCTGTCTTGGCAGGGGGGGCGATGTTGCTGCTGGTAGTGGCGCGGCGGGTGCGGTGGCGATTGCGCTGGCGACTGGGTGCGGCGAAGGGGGTCGATCCCGTTCGGCGCGAGGCGGGGCGGCTGCTCCGGCGGATCGCAAACCGCGGGTTGCGGATCGGGGCCAATGCTGACCTGGCGGGAGTGCGGGCCGAGCTGCAGCGGCTGCGCTATGGTGCGCGCGAGACCTGGCCGGCGTCGGGGGCGGTGTTCCGCCGGGCGCGCCGGCTGGCGCGAAGGTAATCTTACCGCACCACGCGATAGCGCAGCAACAGCGTGCCGGCGGCGTTGAGCTTTTCCGATGCGAGCAGCTCCAGCCGCACGTCGACCCGCGCCGCCAATAGTGGCGTGCCGCCCCCAAAAAGCATTGGCTCGACGGTCAGCCAGATTTCATCCACCAACCCGGCGGCAAAAAATAAACCGTGTATTTGCGCCCCGCCCAGCAGCACGCAGCGCTTGAAGCCGCGGGCACGCAGGCCGGCGAGGAGTTTTCCCGGTGCGTCGCTCGTGAATTCCAGCGAGCCCGGCTGGGCCTGCGCGGCGAAGTCCGCGGGCGTGTGCGTCAGCACCACGCGGAGGCGCTTCGCCATGGGCTGGGTGCAGATCAGGTCGCGCGCCCCCCGGTAAGTCACGCCGCCCATCACGCTGCAGTCAAAGCCCGCCAGCGCCGCATGGAAATGCTTCTGGTCCTCGGCCGACGCAAAGCTGCTGCCCGGCGTATCGTGGCGCGTGATGAAACCATCGAGCGATTGTGCGGTCAGGAGCGTGACATGCATGGGATCAAATTATCTTCCAATCGCGTTGCGGCACAAGCGCCAAGGCTTGCACGCCGCCCGCCCGGCATCCACGTTAGCTCACTATCTTCATGAAGAAAGCCCTTATTACCGGCATCACTGGCCAGGACGGTTCGTATCTTGCCGAGCTTTTGCTCGAAAAAGGCTACGAAGTGCACGGCGTCATCCGCCGCGCCTCGACGTTCAACACCAGCCGCATCGACCACCTCTATAGCGACCCGCACGTCAATGGCGTGCGCCTTTTCCTGCACTACGGCGACCTCGCCGATTCCGTGCAGATGGTGAAGTTGCTCTACGAGCTGCAGCCCGACGAAATCTACAACCTCGGCGCGCAGTCGCACGTGCGCGTGTCGTACGAAATCCCGGAGTATACCGGCGACGTGGACGGCCTCGGCGCGCTGCGCATCCTCGAGGCGATCCGCGAGGCCGGGCTGGTGAAAAAAGTCCGCTACTACCAGGCCTCGTCTTCCGAAATGTTCGGCAAGGTCCAGCAAGTGCCGCAAACGGAGAC